>Ga0310690_10002260_pt1 | contig 31862 bp, 28 predicted proteins | sample AusTroGonzalo_MG_2_FD_207661 | JGI IMG/M metagenome (GOLD analysis project Ga0310690, IMG submission 207661) | Bovine rumen microbial communities from tropical cattle in Woodstock, Queensland, Australia - Gonzalo_04 (v2) (version 2) | ecosystem: Host-associated > Mammals > Digestive system >...
TAGGGCCTTCTGCTCCTCAATGGAAAGAGTTTCCGCTGGGAGTATTTCCTTGCAGAGCTTCTCGCTTGCGAGGGCAACGACGTACGGCTTGTCTTTGTACCGTACTTCGGCGAAGGCTCGCGCAACCGAAGTCTTGAGGTTGGAGGCGATTTCCTGTAGCTGGGCTTCCCTGTCCTTGTCCGTGAATTTTTCCTTGTCTATCGGTTTGAAGAACACCTCTGCGTACTCCTCCAGGGAGTCTTTGTTACCGTCGGTGGCTACCTTCATTCGGAAACGTGACAGAGTCTCCTCTATGAAGCGTTTATGTACCCTGTCGGCGACGCCCTGAACCAGGCGGCAGCGCTCGGCTAGTTCCTCGTTCTGTTTGATGACGGTATTTCCGTCCGTATCCTTAACTTCGGTTATGTTTTCAGCCGTCCTTCCAACGGGGAGGAGCTGGAAGGCGATAGTCTTGGATACCGGGTAGATGTTTTTTAAGTTGTTGAAGTTCATTATTTAAATTGTTTGTAATCTTGATCGCAAATCTCTGCTTGAGCAGATATTTAAAATGCTCCGTCACGAGTGGCGGAGCATCTGTAGACGGTCCCGGGCTTGGTATCCTTTTCGGCATCTGACCCTGCCGTCGGGAAAAGTGTCCATTAGGATAAAACTATCGGTTCGGACGATATAAATAATTAATAATTAAAGATTTATAACTAACTACTATATTTAAATTTTTATTCACCTTAATATTATGTCGTTCCTTCAAGTTCCTTCCGTCCTGGACTTTCCCGGGACTTTTTCAGTTTTCAGATTTTGTCAGCGTAGAGCCATTCGATGTCCGTAAGGGCGCTCATTAGGTCTTCGTCGCCGTCGGCATACATGAGCACGAGCCTCTTTATCTTATGGAGCTTGCGCACCTTCGGTTCGCGGAGGTCCCATCCGTCATGGAGGATATCGTAGCGCATGGCGATCCCTTCATCCATCTCCAGACCCTGCATGCGGACGCAGTCGATGAAGTGCGGGAGGAGGTCCCCGTTCATGTTCATGTGCAGGTTGCGCGTCTCCGCAGATTCGTCGGCGACGTTGAATTCGCCTTTGGCGAGCTTGTCGATGACGCACGACAGGTCGAGGGTCTCTCCGCCATATATGGTGTGGGTGAGGCCCAGCAGGTCACGGACGCTGTAGCGCCCGATGATCGTGGCGATGCATTTTTTCTTGTATTCGGTAGGATCGTCCGAGGATACCACGGAGGTGGAGTACTCCGCACGCTCGACAGGCTCATCCTCTTCGGGGAACGGGTCGGTCTCGACGTTCTCGATCTCGGCCATCCTGTCGACGCTCTCCACGTCCTCCCGGACGCGGAGCTTCGGCTTGGGGGTTTTCTTGGTCTTTTCTGTCATATAATATGGTTGTTTTGTTAATTGGTCTTGATGTTATTCACGGCAAAGGCTATGACTCTGTCGTAGTTGAGGGGCAGTTCCACGCACTCGTACGTGCCGTCCTCCTTCAGCCAGACGAGCTGGTTGCTGGATATCTGCAGGCCTATATTCCTGAGTTGTATGGAATACAGCGTCTGCTGGACGGTATATTTCCCTATGTCGTTCGCCCGTAGCATGTTCAGCGGAGGGACCATGTAATCGCCGAACCACTTGTAGAGGTCTTCGTTGGTTTTGTAGTCCCGTACGCAGAACGTATCCGTGAGGGTGTCGTAGAGGAGCAGGTCGAAGGTGCCGGCATAGCGCAGGAACGGATTCACGATACGTGTCTCCTTTGCTACCACGCAGTAGCGCTTCCAGTCGTTCTCCGCCCACCAGCGTGCCGCGGCGGCCCGTTTCCCGGGCTCTTCCACGGCCAGTCCTTCGGGAGTGACCATCCCGAGGACTTCTTCGCTGAGGAGGGATTCCTTTCCGAGGAGGTAGTCGCAGCATCCTTCGCCGAACTCATGAACGAGCGTACCTGCATCCGCTGCGTCGTCACGCTTCTTGTTCCAGATGGCGATTATCTCCTCCACGCTTTTCCCGTACAGCGGATGCTTGGGGTTTGTCGCGGCCTTCATGGCCTTGCCTTCGGTGTCGAACGGCGCGAAGTGCTCCACTATGCTGGAGACGCTGCGCATCTGCTGCCCGCCGAGGAAATACAGGTGGGCTTCCTTTTCAAAGGACAGCCCCTCGGATGAGTCCGCGAGCCTCTCTAGGGCGTAGTCGATCACCTCGGAGCACCGCGCTGCGGTGTTAAGGATGTCTTCGTTTCTCTGGAGAAGGAACATGACTATTTGAGGGTTATTATATGTCCAGTGTCTGTCCGGCTCCCGCTATCTCCGGCGGCATGTCCTCGTCTCCGGGAGCCGGAGCGCTGGGCGCTACGTAATACGGAGGAGGAGTGGGTGAGGGTCTTCCCTGGTTAGCGGGTGCTCCGGGCACGGGCCTTTGGCCCTGCGGGGCGTAACCGCCTCCCTGGTACATGCCCCCCTGCTGCGGGTAACCCTGAGGAGGTCCCTGTTGGGGATATCCGCCGTAGCCGGGGACCGGCTGCTGGTATGAAGGAGAGGGGCCGTAAGGGCCCTGCTGCTGGGGCGCGCCCTGCTGAGGGTAGCCGCCATAGGCGGGTACGGGTTGGGCATAGCCTCCCTGTGGAGGATAGCCGCCGTACTGGGGCACGCCCTGGGGCGGCACGGGAGCGCCGCCGGGATAGTATCCCGCCTGTCCGTAGCCGGGAGCCTGCTGCACGGGCATGTCAAGGATGTCCAGCACCGTGGCGGTGATGACCATACGGTTGACCTTCTTCCCGTCGCGTCCGTCGTACTGCTCGTTGGCGAGCTTGCCGATGATGCGTACCTTGGTGCCGGGACGCAGTGCGCGGAGGGTGGTGTCGGGGATGTTCTTGTTAGTGAAGACGTTCACCTTGGGGAATATCTTCGTGACGCGGGGGTTCCCGTTCTGGTCGGGTTGTCCCTGTTCCGTCACCTCCAGTGTGAAATGCGTCACGCCGCCGGTGCCGCTCTTGTACGGATAGTACTTGATTTCGTCATCCATCTTGCCGGAGGTCGGCAGGGCGATACCCGTCATCTTCACTTCGTTCACAGGGAACTCCTTCTTGGAGGCCCTGCCTCTTCCCTGGGACTGCTGTCCGGGCCCCGGGACGGGTGTGTAATTCGGATCTTGATACATGGTAGTGTTGGTTGATTTGTAGTTTAAGTTGTTACAAAAGTATATAATTATTTTGAATTTTAAAAGAAAAGTAATGTTTTAGGTGTTATAGACTTGATTTAATGTTGTTAAAGAAATTTTATGGCATGTATCGCAGTGCTTCAAGACTGCGATACGCAGGCGCGAGGGGCATAATCGATGAATGACGTTTCAGCGATTATGCTAGAAAAATTTTTGAAAATTTGATATAATTGTTATATTTGTGCGTTGAACGGTTGCCTATGTTTGTTGCATCGTTCATGATATTTTATAAATTTGTAGGGTTTTTTGGTTATGAAGAAGCAGATCCTGACAATTATCGCGCTTCTGTTCGTTTCCTCCTTGTGTTTCGGGCAGAAGTTCTCCGCGGGCCTGAATATGGCCGACGCCCTGTTTCTCGGCACCGTGAGCGGCGAAGCCCAGTACGGATTCTCGAAGAACTGGAGCGTGGCTGCCGGAGGTGAGTACAACCCCTGGACCTACCTGTCCGACACCCCGGAACAGTTCGAGCGCCGCCGTCGCGGAGCCGCCGTGGGCGTCCGTTGGTGGCCCTGGCATATCTACTCCGGCTGGTGGCTCTCCGCTGATGCGAAGTGGCAGGAGTACAACGAGGCGCATATCCTCACGAAGTCCGTCGAAGCGGAGGAGGGAGACCGCTACGGCCTTCGTGTCGGCTTCGGCTATACCGTGATGATCAACTCCTGGCTGAACATTGACTTCGGCATCAAGGGCTGGGGCGGTTACCGCAAGTACACCGTCTATGCCTGCCAGAAATGCGGAAGCATCGTCGAGCAGGGCGGTAAGTCTTTCTTCCTCCCCGACCAGGCCCTGGTGTCCATAATGTTCGTGTTCTAATTGAATTGTGAGCGAGATGAATAGACAGAAAGAGTATCTGATCAGTCCCGGAACGGCCGCGTTCGCCGCTGCCGTGGTCGCGTTCATCGTGCTGGCGGCCTCCTGCGGCACGCAGAAGAAAGTCCAGACCATCACCAAGGCCCGTCCCGTGGCTACCCTTACCCTCCCGAAGGAGAACGACTTCCTCCCGGAGATTGACTCCCTTGTAGGTACTAAGAACGATACCCTCGTGGTCAAGGACCTGAACGGCAACGACGTCTTCCTGATGAAGACATACAAGGACGAGTCCGGCGAGGAGATGGCTTCCGAGCGTCTGCAGGCCGCCGTCGTCACTGCTCGTTTCCGCAATGTCGCGGAGCGTCACGGAAAGGTCGACATAGCCTTCCAGATAACCGTCCCCGCGATGATGATGGACGACAACTGGCAGCTGCGCTTCTATCCCCGTATGGCTATCCTCGGAGATACCATAAAACTGGAGAAGGTCATCATCACCGGCGCGTCCTACCGTAAGGCGCAGCTCCGCGGTTACCAGCAGTACGAGAGGTGGCTGGCACGTATCGTCAATGATACTACTAAATTCGTGGATATCAGGAATTTAGAGATATTCCTCGAACGAAATTTGCCCGAAGTTTATTATTTCAAAAATGACACTACGTTCGTCACCGACGAGGAATTCAAGTCCGTGTTCGGTGTTACCGAGCAGCGTGCCATCGACCATTATACCAATCACCTTGCGAAGCATATCAACAACTGGCGCAAGTCCCGCAAGGCCCTTATGTACCGCAAGTACGTCCGTGTCCCAATTGACGAGGACCGCGTGCGCCTGGATACCGTCATATCCAAGCATAACGGGGACTTCGTATATGAATACGTGCAGACGATAAAGACTCGTCCGAAGCTCCGCAAGGTGGATATCCTTCTCAGCGGTGACATTTACGAGTCCGACGACCTTAAATACAAGATGCCGGACAGCGAACCGCTGGCGTTCTTCATTTCCAGTGTGTCCTCGTTCATGGAGCATATAGTGCGCTTTAAGAAGCGCATCGTCGAGCGCCGCGTGGAGGCGAACGCCTCGTTCCATATCGAGTTCCCCGTAGGCAAGGCATTCGTGGATCCGGAGCTCGGCGACAACGCCCGCGAACTGGAACAGGTGCGCAGCAACATACGCTCCGTCATGGTGCTCGACGACTTCGTTCTGGATTCTGTGACAGTGGCCGCGTATGCCTCCCCGGAGGGCTCTTTCTCTTCCAACGAGGCCCTGTCCGCGAAGCGTGCCGCCGCCGCCAGCGATTACTTCTCCAGGTATGTGAAGTACCTGCGAGACTCACTGATGGCTGAGGAAGGCATGAACATAGTCCTCGATGAAGGCGTGGAGACCATCACCAAGGCCGACAGGAGTGCCCGTACGGGAGGCATCACGTTCCTGAGCCGCTCCGGCGGCGAGAACTGGGGGACGCTTGGCACCCTCGTGAACTTCTGCGACTGGATGACTCCGGAGGAGAAGGAGGGGTACTGGAAGATTTACGACAGCCACAACAACCTCGATATGTGCGAGCAGCGCCTGAAGAAGGAGCCGTACTATAAGAAGATGCGCGATTCCCTGTACCCGAAGCTCCGCGTCGTGGACGTGAACTTCTCGCTGCACCGCAAGGGCATGGTGAAGGATACCATACATACTACCGAGGAAGACCTGGAATACAAGCAGGGCCTGATGCTCCTTGCGGACCGTGACTACGAGGCCGCCCTGGAGTACCTGAAGGACTATGATGACATAAACACGGCTATCTGTTACCTGTCGCTTGACAGGAACGAGAACGCCCGCCTTATACTTGAGCGTCTCCCGGAGAGCGCGAAGGTGAACTACATGCTCGCCATTGCCTATGCCCGTAAGGGCAACGTCCGCGGAGCCGTGGAGCTCTATATGAAGTCCTGCCAGCAGGACCGCACTTACATATCCCGAGGAAACCTCGATCCGGAGATTACCGCGCTTATTCGCGATTACAATCTTAACAAGGAGCCGGACGACGAGTTCGGGGACCTGGGATTTTAGTTTACTGACTGATTACTTCTTTATTTTCTTTCATAATTCAAATGTATTAACTAACAATGAAAAAGTTTCTGATTTTTGCTGCCGTGTCCGCGCTGATGCTCGGAACGGCGTCCTGCAACAAGGTTCCTGCCGGATTCAGCGGCACGGCAAACTTCTTTGTCGAACTCGGTTCGGGACAGACGAAAGCCACCACCGGTTTCTCGGACGCCTTCGAGAAGAACGTCAAGAATTTCCAGGTGGTCGTCTTCTATGCTGACGAAGCGGAGAACGGTGAGAACCGCGGCAAGTTCGAGACTTTTGCCGGAGGCATCAGCAACGAGGGCGTGACCAAACTTGCGGTGTCCTGCGCCAAGGGTCCGAAGACCATCTATGCGGTCGTCAATTACCCCGAGTCCCTTGACGGCATCGCCTCAATCGACGCACTGAAGGCCAAGGTGTCAACCCTTGCCTCACAGGATTTCAATTCCTTCACGATGGTCGGCGAGAAGAGCCAGGTCGTGGAAGGCGGTACCAATTCTATCATCATCGACGTGTACCGTATTGCCGCCCGTGTCGTGGTCAACAAGATCACCAACGCCTTCAAGGTGGCCGTGAACCAGGCGAAGACCTTCAAGGTGAACGCGCTTTACCTTACGAACGTACAGGGTGCCAACACCCTTAACAAGGACGGCTTCCAGGCTGCCGAAGGCACCTGGTACAACAAGAAGGGATTTGACAACTCCGACCTCAGCAAGAAGTTCCTGTGGGATAACATGAACGATGTTGTCATTGCATACAACGCTTCTTACGAGGGCCAGCATGTCTTCTATGCATTCCCTAATGACGCGGACAACGACGTGTGGGGCGGCGACGAATGGAGCAAGCGTGCAACCCGTCTTGTCATCGAGGCCGAACTAGGCGGCGATAAGATGTACTATCCCATCAACCTCCAGCCGTTCCAGTCGAACAAGTCCTATGAGATATCCGAGGTCATCATCACCAAGGTCGGTTCTGCCGGTCCGGATGATCCCGTCACTTCCGACGATATAGAGGTGAGCATCAACGTCAAGGAGTGGGATGTCGTTCCCGTGAACAGTGCCGGCCAGTCCGGAGGTGTATATCAGTTCTAATCTTTCGGAGGGTGATATTATGAAGAAAATCGTCTTGTTTCTTGTCGCGGTTCTTCCCCTGTTTGCCTGCAACCGGGAGTTGAATAATGAGCGTGATGCAAAGAAAATCAATATAGAGGTGTTCATCGAGGGTGTCGGTACCAAGGCTACCGGCATCACTTCGAACGACCCCACTACCGAAGCGAAGGTCAACACCCTTCAGATACTCGTGTTCAACGGTGACGCCCTTGACGGGTACAACAGCTCCACCGCCAGTTCGTGCGTGGTCACCTGTTCCGCCGGCAGCCGTGATATATATGCGGTCGTGAACGGTCCGGACCTGTCCGCCGTCACCTCCAAGGCCGCCATGCTGGCCACCTCCGTGAGCCTCGTTGAGAACGTGGCTAATTTCGTGATGGTAGGCCATAAGACCGAGACCCTCGGCGAGAGCGGCTCCGTGTCCCTGACCGTAGACCGCCTCGCGTCCCGCGTGGTGGTTCACGGAGTGAAGAACGCGCATGCGAACGGCACCCTGGCCGCCGACTTCGAGCTGGTGAGCCTTTATCTTACCAACGCCTGCGGCGAACTGAACCTGGGTATGAGCGACAACTTCGCCGTGACCACTTTCTACAACAGGCGCGGTTACGAGGCTGACAATAACCTTGGCGGCTTCACATACGATGCCGTCGGCAGCAAGATTGCCTCCGGTGCCACCAACGACACCAAGCACTTCTTTTACACCATGCCGAACAGGTATGATGTGGCCGTCGGAGGCGTCTGGAGTCCCCGTAGGGCGAAGCTCCTTATCCGCGTGAAACTCGCCGGAGTCCTGTATGACTATCCCGTCGTCCTGCCGGCCATGAGCAGCAACAAGTCCTACGAGATCAATCTGCTGACCATCACGAAGAACGGCAACCTCGATGACGGCAACCACGATTACAACGATCCTGACGATACCGATGAGGAGAAGCCCGTTGAAGGGTTCGACAAGACCTTTACGATTACCGTGAACAACTGGGATGTCGTCCTTCTCGGTGACGAGGGTAACGTATCCATCTAATCTGCCGAATCATGAAGAAAGTCTTGTTTGTTCTCGGTCTTGCGGTTTTGTTCGGCGCCGTGTCCTGTAATAAGGATGTGGTTTACAATGAGTCCGGCGAGCCCAAGGAGATAGCCTTCGAGCTTAAAGGGGATTTCAACCCCGTCGTCGAGACGAAGACTACCGCCATTAACGACGTCAGTGGTCTGGGAACGGTGTATTGTCTTTGCTACAACGGCTCGTCCACCGTATGGAACGTGGCCCTCAGCAAGAGCGGTAACACCTATTATTCCGGGCATTACTGGCCTAACAGCAACAGCCCCGGTTATCTTTTCTATGCTGCCAATACTTCCCTGGCTGGTCCTGATTATTTCTATGTGAGCGATACCAGTACGGATATAGTGTGTGAGTATCTTGGTTCTCCTTCGGTCGGTTCCAATAATACTTTGTATTTGGATCATATCTTTGCGAGAATCGGCAGCTTCTCACCTTCCGCTCCTTCCGGTTACAGCCTTGTTTCCTGGAACGCCACCGTATCGTATCCTGTTCCGACCTCAGGTTGTTATTATACGATTTCTAACGCTACGTTTAATAGCGGTACCAGCACTTCTTCGTCGCTGTCTTCCAGCAACGATATCTGGTCTTGCCCCGGTTCGGCATCAGTGACCGTCAATTATGTGCTGAGCAAGGACTATTGGACTTCCAGTACGATTACCAATACGGGATATGTGACGCTGCAGCAGGGAAAGGTGAATAATATCTCCGGCACCCTGCCGGGCCCTGCAACTCCTCCTACGGAGATAGCGTTCAGCGTTTCCGTCACCGCCTGGAGTAGCGCCAGCGTATCCTTGAATTTCTAGTTCACACTGCTTATGAAAAAGTATCTGATAATATCTGCAGTCCTGTCACTTGCATTCGTTTCCTGCAACAAGGAGGCGAAGACCGCCGATGCGGAGCCGCAGGAGATCGTTTTCGACCTTGGTGGTGAATTCGCGTCGGTCGTGGAGACTAAGACTACCGCAATCAATAACGTAAGCGGCCTCGGTACGGTTTACTGCCTTTGCTATGATGGTTCTTCCACGGTGTGGAACATAGCCCTGAGCAAGAGCGGGGACACCTATTACACGGGAAGGTATTGGCCCAATTCCAATTCTCCAGGTTACAGGTTCTATGCCGCTAACGTGGAGATGCCGAGCGTCGACCGCGTCAACGTTCCGAATTTCGATACCGATATCCTTTGCGAGTATCTCGGTTCGCCAACCGTTAGGTCCAACAATACCCTTTATCTTGATCATATCTTTTCCAGGATCGGAAGCCTGACTCTTAATACCCCTTCGGGATATGAACTGATAGGCAGCTGGTCCGCTTCGGTATCATACGGTTGTCCTGCTTCGGGATGCTATTATACGATTTCCAGCGGTTCGTTTACGACCACCACGACCACTTCCACGACCATTAATTCAAGTAATGATATCTGGGCGCTTCCCGGAAGTGCGACTATTACTGTTTCTTACAGGTTGCGTAAGGGTGCGTGGGATTCCGATACAATCGTTAAATCTTCCACCGTCACCCTTGTTCAGGGGTGCGTGAACAATATTTCCGGAACCCTTCCGGGTCCTGATACGCCTCCTACCGAAATTACGTTCTCTGTTAACGTGGCCGCATGGAGCACCAACAATATCAACAGTATATCTTTCAATTGATAGCTTTCCTTCTTAATAGATCAAAACATTATTTAATTGTTGTTTTATGAAAAAAGTATTATTTGTTTCCTGTCTGGCCTTGATGCTGGGATTCGTTTCCTGCAACAAGAACATAGAGACAGATAAAGCTGATGCCTCTTTTATCAGGTTCAGCCTCGGCGGCGAGTTTGCTGCCATGACCAAGGGTGCTTCCGAGGTCACGACCGGGAATCTCTCCTCCATTTATGTGAATGCCACTACCGGCACTTCCGGTGCCGAGGTGACTACCGCTCCCGGCTTCGCGAATGTCGTTTTCAGCAAGTCCGGTGACAACTTCGTCGCCAACCAGTACTGGCCGAATTCCAACCCGAGTTATCATTTCTACGCATCGAACGTATCCCTGACTCACGGAGCATCCGGCGCCACCGTATCTCCTGCTGATGCCAGCACCGATATCGTTGTGGGTTATATTGCTTCTCCTACCTATAAGGAGTCCAATGCCCTGACTCTTGGCCATATCTTCTGCCAGGTCGGTACCTGCACGATTACCGGTCCTGACAACTATACCGTTTCCAACCTGAAGGTGTCCCTCCAGCCGAAGACCAGCGGTACTTATAACCTCCAGAGCGGAAGCTGGACCTCCGTCGGCTCTGCCGGTGCTGCCACGTATATCCTCGGCACCGCCGGTGAGGGTGTGAGCATTGCATCCGCAGGCGGCAATGTCGCATCCGGCGACAATGACCTCTGGCTCGTTCCCGGCGAGTACACCCTTACCGCTTCCTACAACGAGACCCGTGGTGACTATACTTCCAATACCATCACCCAGACCTGTAACGTAACTCTCGTCCAGGGACGGAACAATAATATCGTCGGCAAGATCACCGCAGATACCGCCACCGGTATCATATTCACCGTCGTGGTCACTCCTTGGAGCGACAATAATATCAACGCTGGTAATTTCAGTTAAAAGTTATAATTCTTATGAAACGTTTCGGAAACTCAATCCTTCTGGTACTTGCTATCTGCATGCTCTCCGCGTGCGGAGCTCACCTTCGTATCGATGCGGAGAGTGTTTCCGTATGTTTCAAGGTATGTTCGGATGTATTCTCCAAGGCTTCGGTCGAGGGGCACGAGGGAGACGTAGCGAGTCTTGACCTTCTCGCCTTCCGCTCTGCGGACGGAGTCCTGGAGAAGCATGTCCGGGCTGTAGTCGGTACCGACTATTCTGCAAGCGCACCGCAGGTGGTGACGGATTTCGTCGACGGGAACTCCGTCAACTGGTATATAGTGGCGAACGCCCCGTCTGACGCATTTGACGGGATTACCACCCTGATGGGTTTCCTGTCCTCGTATACGGGGCTGGACGACAGCAGCGCCAGCTCCCTCGTAATGTACGGAAGCGGCTCGCTGATGCCGGATCATTCCGTCTCCGACCCCGTGGACGTGTACCTGAGCAGGTACTGCTGCAAGGTGAGTCTTGAAAATGTCAAGGTCACCTGGCTGGATAACCTCTCTCCCGGAACCGACATACGCGTGGCGAAGGTGGTGCTGGTGAATGTCTGCGGACAGACGGCCTATTCCGGAACGCCCGTGGATAACGGGGTATGGTATAACAAGATGACCGTCGACGGGTCGCTGCCGACCCTCCTTGCGGACATGACGGTAAAGGACTACACCCTTGCTGTGCCTTCGTCGGATCCGCTGGCCGTGAACGCATCCCTTTACGGCATGCCGAACCCCGTGAGTAACGGGGTTAACAGCAAGACCAATCCCGTATGGAGTCCGAGGAACACGCGCCTGGCGCTTCTCCTCATGGTGAACGGTGATGAGAACTGGTATCCCGTCACTCTCCCCGCGATGTCATGCAACAAACACTATATGGTGACTAACCTGGAGATTCGTGGCCCGGGATCCACCGGCCCGGATATGCCTGTCACGAGGGATGAGATTACCTTCGAGATAGAGGTTACCGCTTGGGGTGAGGATACCGTTGAAGCCGTGTTTGCGAGCATACCGTAGATACTTTCTGGCCGGCCGCTGTGTGCGGGCCGAGCGGACGGGAGCATCCGCGAGGACTAAGGGTTCGATTCCCTCTCCGGCCACCAGATAAAATAAAAAAGTTCAAACAATGATTGGATTGTTCAAACATATGTTGTTTGCCGCCGTGGCGGGGATCCTCTTTGTCGGATGTTCCGTGAAGGAGAACCGCTGGGGCTGCCCTACCGTCCTTGTAGTGGAGAGTACCGAGGAGCTGCCGCCCAAGTCCACGTCCGTAGTCACCGTGTATCACAGCGACCTGGAAGAGATGATGGCTCAGGTGAGGGTCGATACCGACAGCCTCTTCGGAGGACATTTCCATATCAACCTACCCCACCGCGGAAACCTCGAGGTGTCCGTCATCTGCGGCATCAAGGACATGGACCTCTTCGACGGCCTGGTGTGCATCAGGGATGCGAAGCAGTGCGACTCACTTTTCCGCCTGAAGGGGACAATTCTCGCGGATACGGACAGCGTGTTCTTCGAGAAGGAGCCCCAGAAGGAGTTCACGACTCTGTCGTTCCGCATCAACAACACCAACGAGCCGTACATGTTCAAGGTCAAGGGCCTCTGGGACCGCGTGTATGCCGGTGACTTCCGTCCGGGCAGGGGCAACCTCCGCTTCGACGTGAACGACGAGTTCTATCCCGGAACGAACTGGTCCTGCAGGCTTTCCCGCCAGGGGGACGAGCAGCTGGAGATGGAGGTGTACCGCAAGACCCCCGTGGAGCAATCCGGCGTGATGACGAAGGGCGGCGAGGCCCCCGCAAACGCTTCCGGGGAGGAATACCACCTCTGGAGGAGCGTCCCGCTCGGAAGGATCATGACGCTTGCCGGATACGACAGGGATGCCGTCCCGATGCAGGATGTGTCCGTGGACGTGGACCTCACGGAAGGCATCGTCAGCATCCGCGTAGGCGACTGGGATAAGGTCTATGATTATAACATTTACACGTTTTAGGCTATGACTATGAGGGGAAGATACGGAATATTGTTCTGTTTGGCCGCTGTGTCACTCTGGGCCCTCTACGGTTGCGGACAGGATCCCGTGGACGTGGAACAGCCCGTGGAAGAGGTATCCTTCGGCGAGGTAGTCTTCAAGAACCCGTCTTCCGGGGACGCCAAGCAGCTCTCCTTCTGCCTGCAGACGGAAGCGGTCGAGGTTCCCGAAGACTCCGTGGTTTACTACAGGAGCGTGACGGAATCTGCCGAGGACACGGATTTCATCCAGTGTATCATCGCGAAGCCCCTGGAGGGCCTGCTGCAGAAGGTCGATACCAAGGGGACGCTGCGCGACGACTGGGACGGTTATACGTTCGACCTGCATATAAGTTTCAAGCGGACTTCTGGAAGTTCTTGGGAACATGTCGTTGACCACCTTACTTATTCCGGCTACGGCAGCTGGAGTTCCGGGTATTACTATAAGCTCGGGGACTGCTATTCCGTATGGTTGGCCGTGTGCAGCACGAATGTCGGTTACGAATTTGACTCTTACCCGTATCTGAGCGTATCTGTCGGGCAGTATGCCAGCCAGACCGACGCAGTCGGCGGCTTTGCGAATTACAACTCGAATTTCCCCGACGGTACTCCGATAGCAATCACGCTCGAGCATTTGGTGACAGCTGTGAGCTTCACCTTCAATGGAGCCGGTCCCAGCGGACGCATCAACTCGATAACGCTTTCAGATATATGCACGTCCGTTGTCTGGACCAGATATTTAAGTTGGGACGATTATACCCTGGGTTCCCGTTCCGTCACCCTTAACGCTGACGTGACGTCCGGCTCTTCCCGCAGTCTTCTCGGTTCCGGGAATTACCTCTTCTTCGGAAAGACGGAAGACTCACGAATAAGCGTGAGTTTCAGCCCGAGTTACGGAGGCACATATACCGTTTCCAAGGACTTGCCGAACATGAGCAGGGGCGTCGCTTACAATATCACCCTGTCGTTCCCGTCGTTTCCTTCTTCACAGTCTCCATATCTTTATTTTTCAGGAGGTGGCGCGACTGATAACAAGTTCATGTATGTGGATTGTAACGCACAGACGGTTTCCGTACCCATTACTACAAATATTGACTATACCGATCCCGGAACATGGGGTTTGAGTCCTTCAGGTTACACATTGAATATGTATAGTTCGTTATATGCCAATATTGACGTTCCTGCGAATCTGTACTCATCTACCGCTTCTCATCCGAGTAACACCACGTATTTCAATCTTTCGTTTGACGGTGCTTCCGGCAGTCCTCAGGATTATGTTACGTCCAGTAACGGACTTAGGATTTACCAATATGGAACGGATATTTATGCCGGTCCGGATTATTCTTACAGCTGGGATTTTGCATCGGACTATGTAAATGGAGCTTATCCTATCGACGCTGCAGGTCAGACAATTAGTAGAGCTTTCAGCCAATCTACTTATAACGGAGATAGGGAATATATTACGACGGATGACAGCTGGATACATATAACTGATTTGAATACTACCAGTGATTATGCTCAGCGTTTCAGTATATCATTTGACGCCAACAACACTTCGTCTTCCCGGACGGGTTATATAACCTGTTATGGTTCGGAATCCGGACAAAGCCCTTATATTGTATTTAGGACTTATGCTTTTTCTCAGGAGCCTAATTATACCTATGGGTATGAACTCGTGATCGATAACGACTATTATTCGACGTCCGTTGGCAACTCCGTGAACGTAACTGCCAAAATCTATAATGTCGAGTATCTTAACGGCAATCCCACCGGCAACAGGTGGAACCAGGGCGATGTCACCGCTTATTGTACGTTCAGTACCGATTACTCGTATTATGTCGGCATAAGCGGCAATACCTTTACGGGACTCCGTGAGACCGGTTATGTGCCTTTCTCTGCTTCGTACAGCGGCTCCTACGGCAATCTGTCGGATACCGCAAATATCCAGGTAACTGCGAATTCCAGGACGGTCTACGAGCTTGAGGTGACACCTGATGCAACTTACCAGTCGCTGGGTTATGTCCTGCAAAGGAATACCGTTGACTTTACTGCAATCCTTTATAGTTACACCGAGTATTATACTTATGATGGAAGCAGCTTCGATTGGGTGAAGGATATGAGTAGCAAGACCAGTCAGGGAGATGTAAGTAACAGCGGCGCTTCTTCTTGGAGTTGTGAACCTTCTAATATGGGGGCCTTCCAGTATAGCGGAGGATATCAGTATCACTTTACTGCTTTGAGGGCCGGTAATGCTACTATTTCCTGTACATATTATTCAACCTATACTGGTTACTGTTCGATTGTCATAATGCCTTACGTGGCTCCTTTTGATTAGTAATATTTACGCCTTATGAGACGCTTATATTTCATGTTTAGTTGTATGGTCGTTGTGGCCGTTTCTTTCATTACTTCTTGTGTGAAGCAGGAGGGATATGAGCCCATGGCTGACGTCGTGTCAAGTAGCCGGGAAGAGTCTTCTGATAATCTTAGATTGGTTGCTGGCTTTGGTTTTAATCAGGTTGATACCAAGAGTGTATTAACCAATTACGCCTCGTTTGATTCGTATTATGAGAATTGGTTGATGGTTATATATAAGAGTTCCGGGGAACAGGTTAAGGAAGTTCGTGGTATCGGTTCCGACGGAGATATGCATACCTCTTATTATCCGGCTTTTCATTGTAAGTCCAATGGCTATGATACCAATGATCTTGGCTCTTATTATGACAATACCCCTTTTGGGTGGGGGTATGTTTATGATAATGATGGAACAGGTCGCCAGTATTATAATGTATATGTATTGCTCAATGTCCCGATTTCGGACTATGAGACTCTTTGTGGATTATTCCCGGATTATATAGAAGATTTTGATGATTTTGAAAGCAATTTTAACATAAGTATAGATTCCTTTAACTATTTCGGGGAAACCGGTTATGCTGCCATAAAAGAAGCGGAAAAAGTCTTTGGCTGCAGCATTACTCATAACGTACGTACGGAAGATTACCTTACCCTGGCATTGCCGTTGTTCAATACTTTCACTTTGACTATCAATGATGAAGACCGTGGCGCGTTGGGGAATATGAATATGGACCGTTCCAGGATCTGTAATCTTCCTTTGAACATAAAGCCGTTCAGTGCCAATTATGTAGATCAGACAGGCATCAGTGATGATGATACTTATTCCTTGTCATTCCATGATATATTGGACGACAGCGAGGTCGGATATGTCGGAGCGTATGGTAAGAGTGTCAGTTTCTTGTTGCCTGAAAGCAGGCCGGGTTCAAGTTCATACGTTAGTAGTTCTTCACAGAGAAGCCGGAATTTTCTTGTCGAAAACGGAGAAACGGGTCTTGCCAATTCTGCCATTTATGTTGAAGCCGTATTTAACCTGGATGACTCCTGGCGTTTTGACAATTCTTCTACTTTAACCCTTCGTGGATATCCTCAGAATAGCGGTTCGAGTGTCAATAATTTTAATATTATAGCGAATCAAACTTCTTCTCTAACATGGAATGTCGATTATGATTATATTAAGAACAGTGATGATTGGTTGGTAGAATTATTCGGTTCTGAAAATCATTTGCGTTGTTATTGGTATGACGATGACAGTATAGATACCGGCGAAGTGAGAGAAATTGCAGATGGAGATTGGGTTCCCCTGGCTTATGACAATTATTTATGTGCTTGGGATGATATGGAAGTTCATTTAAGAGCGATTGGGGATGATAGTTTTGATTGGCATACTACTATAGGAGAACTTGGAGATAGTGATTTTCCTATGTATACCGGCATAGCATACGCAGATATGTTTTCGTTTAATTGTTATGGGAATTATATCGAAATCATGCTTGAGGATATGAGTCCATATACGTATTACTTCGATACCAATACATATTTTGAGCTGGAACTGGTCGATCCTGTAACCGGCGATTCCTGCTCTTGTCTTTTCGCTCCAGAAGATTATACTACTGCTCCCCGTATAACCAACGTACACAGCGGTTATGTAGGACAGCAGATTTATCTCACTTCTGACAGAAGTGCAGACTGGTCGGTTATTCGTGGTAATGCATCTTTGACTTCTACAAGTAACGTCAGTAGTACGTATATCAATTTGAATGGAGCCGGAAATGTGACGGTTCGTCTTTATGAGCATAACGACCATAGTTCTTATCGTGACGAAACCATCTATGTTTACAATCCTGTTCTTCAGTTAAGTAAGGATGGTGAGAATTATACCTCCAGGACAGGTGATTTGAACCTTTATATCGACAAGAAAAATTATAGCTTATATTATCGTTATGTCGACAATAACGGAAATCAGCTCACCTCCATGCAATACGGAGCCACTTTAAGTGGGGGATGCCTTGCGTTAAATCTCTCCGGTACCGGTTGGTTATATAATAATGGTTTCGTTTACGAGTATTCGATAAACAGCTCGTCTTACAGTAGTAGTGGTAATGTTTTATTACGGAAACGGTTGTATTATAGTAGTTATAATATAATGGACTTTTATAACGGCCATGTAAATGATCCAACCACGCTTTATATCGTTCCTTCTTATGTCGGCTCGTTTGATTCTTATAATTCCGGATGTGGCCAGAAGGATTTGTATATGCTGGGCGTCAATTTTGTTCACCCTTTGAGTTCTTATCGTCTGAATTCTGGAGTTTACTCCAATAGCAATGTTATTAAAATAACCGGTCTTCAGGCTGATAATAAGTTCTATTTAACGAGAAGCAGTGATTATTATCCTGTCAAGTTTAATAAGAGTTTAGATTTGAATATTGCCAATAATGGCGGATGTTCGATTTATGCCAAGGAGGGTGGTTCTTCTTATAGCATATCCGCTACTAAAACTTATGTCAAGGAAGGTTTATATAGGTTTGAAGACATGTGCTTTTATGATGGCGTTGATTGCGGTTCTTATAATCTGTCATTTGTCTTTGGCGACGGTAGTGATGAGCTTACAATAGAATCTGGTACAAACGCAGCATCTACGTCCAGTTTTGTCTTCACTTCTTATCTTAATATTGGTATAGGAATGAAATTCAATATAAGTTCCGATTATTCCTTCTTCATTCCCATACCCTATTCAAGTATAGACAGATATGTTTTCTTCAAGCCTGAGTATATAAATATCAGGAACTCAGATTATGTCGGTAATCTGTTTAGCTGTCATCCGATTACTGTATTTTCCGATGACGCATTGTCGGTTTTTAATCGTTTCAGCGGTACTTCATCGTACATATCTGATGTGTTTAATAACAATGCCGTTAACGACATGGATAATCACTATGCAATAAACTACAGTAAGCTATGGGATGATTATACAACATATTTTGTTGATTTGGATTGCATAATTAATCCTTTTAGCATCTATGATAATAGTGTTTACGTAAACGGGAACTATTTCTGGAGCAGAAAGGCAACTTCTTGGTATTATGGTTCTCTTGGCCCTACTGCAGGATATGTGATACCAAGTCTTTTATTTCCTCAATTCACCATCAATTATAACTGGACAAGTGCCAGTGTGAATGGATACAGCGATTATGTGAAGTTGGTTAACTTAATGCCTGAAAATTACGTGTCGGATTCTTCGGTCTTTGACGCATGGAGAAAGTTAATCGGAGGTTCACCTTATTATTATGCTCCGTAGTTTCTGATCTTCATCATTATGAGAGGGGCAGGGAGAACAATGGTCTCCCTGCCCCTCTTGTGTATCAAAAATTAAAATTTTAAAAATAATCAAGCCATGTGAAGTTACTGATTTTTCTGCCCTGGAGACCGCTGAGAGGCCGATAAATCGCGGTCCGGAGGTGAAGACAGTAACTTACAAAACAATCTTGGAAGATTGAAATTCTTAAAAAAAACAATCTTGAAAGATTGAAATTCTTAAAAAAAACAATCTTGAAAGATTGAAGGGAGGTAAGAACTCCGAAGAGAACTTACCTCCCTGTACTAACTTCCCATCTATTCATTTATATATAATCACCAGACAAAATCGTCTGATTTCATTGTCGCAAATGGATCTACTCCGGGTTCTCCATTTCCTCCCCAACTAAAGCATAGCATGTCCGAGTATAGTGATTCGGACAGCTCCGTATTCGGTTTAACATAGGGTTTCATAATCTTATCGTGTTAAATTGTTCAGTTACATATTTATCCATCAAATATACTGTCTGTGTCTTATCGGCCTTGTCTGGACCCTTTTCGATGACCTTCTCGGTCTTGTTCATTTCGGGATTCTTGATTGTGATAATCTTGTGCCTGCAGAACAGGAATCCGGCTGCGAGTAGCAGCAGTGCCATGATGTACGGAATGAACATTTTTTTGAGGTAGTATACGTCGCTTATAGAATAGCCTATATATATTACAGTAGCGGCAATGGCCGCGATGATGGCAAGTCCGCAAAGCACGTAGAAAAGTACGAGCAGTCCGAATTGTTCGTCTGAATTTACCAGTCCTCCTATAAGGAATATCAACCACCCGATGCCAACGAGCTTAAGTACCGGCCATATGAAGATATCGGCAAAGCCTTCAAGATTTGCGCCCATAATAATTAAGTTTTTCAAAGTTATACAATTAAATTTAATATCCTATGTTTTCATAGTGAAAAGGAGTGAAGAGGATATGTGTGTTGGTTGTGGGAGAAGGGAGGCTATAGTGCCTCCCTTTCGGCAAATTGGGAGGGTACATTTCCGCAAATCCGTGTAGTGCGAAGGCCGGACAGTACGCTGAACGCTTTGCGTTCGGGCAGACGGCCGGAGCGCGGAACGGGGCCGGGGAAATGTACTATTGGGATAGAAAAAAATCTTAACGATTTTGTATAATTTTAACAAATATTTGTTATTGTGTTATTTTTGTTTTATTATTGTGAGAAAATCAAATAACGAGATTAGTTAAACTTTTAATATAATTATCATGAAATCACTGATTAACAAGTTCTCTTGCGGGGCACGCGCGGCGATAGCCACGGTGGTCTGCGGTTTTGTGGCCGGTACCCAGATGGCATATGCCAGCGGTGCAGCCGGAATCATCGATGGAGTTAACTCCGGCATCTCCGGGTTGGCCGGCAGCATCATGAAGCTCCTGAAGATCCTTCTTGCCATCGGAGCACTCGTCTCCCTTTTCATGGTCATTTACAACATATTTAAGCAGGAGCGCGATGCTGCCCAGAAGGCTATCTGGTGGGTTGTGGGCCTTGCGGCCGGTTATGCGGCAATCGAGGTCGTCGGTCGTCTTATCAATGCTGCGTAGATATTTTATGTTTAAGTCCGCCTACAAGCCTCTCTACCCCGTCAGGGAAGGATCGTCCTTCCCGGCGAGGAAGGTCTTGTGCGTACTTGCGTTTTGCCTTGTCACATACCTGTCCTTCGGCCAGGGCGTCGTTACCGGCGGTGCGAACGACGGGTCTTCTGGGATATCGTACCTCGTAGATATTAAGAAAATACTGTACAAGACGCTTCAGACTCTTCTTGCCGTGAGCGCCGGCGGATCACTTGTTGTCATATTCTACGATATTTTTACTGGCAAGACCGAAGGTATCCAGAAGTTCATCATCGCGTTTGTCGGCTGTGCCGTCGGATATGTGCTTATGCTTGTGATGAGCGGCATAGGCGGCAAGGGAGATACCGGAAACCTGTTCTCTTTGGTAAAGAGCGCGATGACCATACTTCTCAGCAGCGTAGCCATGGTTAACATGGCCCGCATGGCTGCAAAGATGATTCGCGGGGAACAGGGAAGCTTCACGAAGCTCTATACCGTGGTTATTGTAAGCGTAATAGGTCTTCTGCTCCTTGAAGCCATTCCTTCTTCAGGAGTAGTATTTACTTCATCTTCGAAATGAGGGTAACGTATTATAAGAGTCTAGACCGGATGTTGAACCTCTTCGGCCTGAAAGGTAACTGGATACGTATGTTCGGTTACTTCATGGCCGGAGTCCTAGGTGTCTGTGTTATCATATCCCTCATTTTCGATTTCGGCGTAGCGCTGGGCGTATTCATAGCCGGCATCGCCGTGGCCTTCTTCGCCTGCATAGTGCTTCAGTCGAGGATACCCAGCAGGCGCCTTGACAAGTATCCCCTGAGGGATAAGACAAATATCCGGGTGGTCCGCAAGACGGCTCTTTATAAGATCCTCCGGGAATCCGGTAAATAAAAAATTTCTTTACTTATGAAATCAAAGGAACTTGGTGACTGGCTTCCTATCATCGGCGTTCGTGACGGCTGCGTCCTCTCGAAGAGGGGTGACCTCACCTTCGGCTGGATTATCTCTCCTCCTACGGCGTACACTGTGAGCGAGGCGGGATACGATTCGATTATCCAGACGATAGAGCAGGCGAGCAAACTCCTTCCGGAGTACACTATCCTGCACAAGCAGGATATCTTCAAGTATGACAGGTATGCCTCGGAACATAGTCCCCATTTCCTTCGCGAATGCTATAACAGGCATTTCGCCGACCGCCGGTACCTGAACAGCTATTCGTACCTTTACGTTACGTTTTCTATGAAGCAGAACGTAGAGCGCAAGAGTACCGATAGCGCTTTCTTCGGGACGCTGGATACCAAGGTGCCTTCTAAGGAACGTATCCTCACGTGTGCCGACAAGGCGTCGCAATTTGAAGCCGTGCTCCGCAGCAACGAGCTCCTCATTGTTGAACGTATGACCGATGATGATTTCATAGGGAAGGGCGAGAACGGACGCGAGGTAGGTTCGATAGCCGATTACCTGCGTCTGTATGATTCGGAGCAGGCGGATTATAATCCAATGTTCTCTCCCAGTCGGGAGAAATATCAGGACGAGGTCGTGAAGTTCTGGTACGTGGAGGACAGCGACGCTTATCCCGGCAATGTGTCTTCCGTGTGTTATCAAGCTGGCATGTCCAGCCGTTCGTCCCAGGTGTTCCTCTCCGGGGGCTCGCCCATAGGTATCAACCTCCGTATCCCGCATATAGTGAATCGCTATATGCTCATCGTGCATAAGGGCTCGGTGGAGAAGGAGCTGGACCAGAAGAAGCGTATCAACACGTCTTTCTCCGGCATCTCCGGAGAGGCGGCCGTGAACGCCCGCGAACTGGAGAATTATCTTCTTGAGTCTGCGGATAACAGCTTCGTGACCGTGAAGACCTTCATGAACCTTATGGCCTGGGGGCCCGAACAGCAGATGCTCGACATCCGCAACAAGGTCGTGACGGCCTTCCGTGCGGATATGGATATGTCCGTCGTTGAGGAGGAGTTCACCGCTCCTCTGCTTTATTATGCTGCCATCCCGGGAGCGGAAGCGGAACTTGGATTCGAGAACTACCTTAACAGCGAGCGTACGTCTTTCCTGTGCCACGGCCTGTGGGACGGGTACGACTTTGGGGATAAGGACGGGATCGTCCACCTCTGTGACCGTGACGCAATGATTCCCGTCAGGACGGATATCCAGGCGGCGGCACGCGAAGCGGGGCGCATCAACAACATGAACGTCCTCGTGGTGGGTCCTTCCGGTTCCGGCAAGTCGTACACCGTGAATTCCCTCGTGCAGGACTTCTACGAGGCCGACGAGCATATAATGATAGTCGATATCGGTGATTCCTATCAGGGTTACTGCGCCCTCGTTCACGAGGAATCCGGAGGAAAGGACGGCGTATATATCAATTATGACCCGGCTCATCCGATAGGGTTCAATCCTTTCAAGGATCACGCTCACTGGAACGATGTCGACGAGAACGGCGAGAAGGTGACCTCGGGTATCGAGTTCCTTTTGTCTGTGCTCATGACCATATATAAGCCTAAGGATGGTTGGACGAATGCCGGTTCCTCGGCCTTGAAGTATTTCGTCAACCAGTTCCTCGACTGGTGGGATAACGGAGTTCCCCGCGAGGTAGTCGAATCGCTCATGGAGGCGTATGCCAACGAGCGCAGGAAGAGGGCTCTTCGTACGGGTATCCGTTTTGACGAGAAGAAGGCCCTTGCCGGGTTCCGTGACCCCGTTACGGAGATCTTCACCGAAGGACGCCGCGGCACGGATCCTATCTTCGATGATTTCTATCAGTACGTCACCCGTATAGTCAGCCCCTTGATTAGGGACGAGAACTACAAGATGCAGGACATAGTCCTGTCGAACAAGATCATAGACGTGGACAGCTTCGGCGTGGCCATGGATATGTATAAGAAGGACGGTATCTACGGCTTCCAGCTGAACGAATCCCATCCGGCGGATCTCTTCCAGAGCCGCCTCACGGTGTTCGAGGTGGACCAAATCAAGAACAATGCCGACCTCTTCCCTATCTGGGTGCTGTGTATCATGCACGAGTTCGAGGATAAGATGCGCTCCCTCCCCTGCCAGAAGGTGATGATTATCGAGGAGGCCTGGAGTGCCATCGCTACGGAGACTATGGCCGGTTATATCACGTGGCTGTGGAGGACAGCCCGTAAGTTCCGCACTTCCGCCGTTGTGGTGACTCAGGATATCATGGACCTTGTTGGTTCGGATATAGTGAAGAACGCCATCATAGAAAATACCGACGTGCGTATTCTCCTCGACCAGCGCGCGAACGCCAATAACTTTGAGAATGCCGTGAATATCCTCGGTCTCACTCCTATGGCCACGAACCTCGTACTCTCCGTGAATACGAACCTCCGTCCTGATATTAAGTATAAGGAGGCTTTCCTTTCCATCGGTCCGAACTATTGTAACGTCTTCGCCGTGGAGGTGTCTCCCGAGCAGGCGAAGTGTTTCGAGACGGATAAGACCGTGAAGGCCCCACTCTTCGAGCTTGCAAAGAAGAGCGGCTCGATGGTACAGGCGATCCGGCAGCTCGTCGAGGACGACAGGAGGGAGAAATCAAGAACCCGTTAATCTCATAGATTTATGCACCGATTAGTCAAATACCTCATAGCGCTGATGCTTGTTGGCGGATTCTCGCTTACGGTAAGTACACGTGATTCCTTCCGTGAGACCCGCAGCCAGGTGGTCCTCGATCCCGCGAACCTATCCCAGGCGATCATCGACCTACTGGAGACCCTTACGCGTGAGGGATCCTTCACGAACGGTCTCACCCAGGCGTTCATTACGGCGGAGCAGTCTGCGCAGTTCAAGGAGATGATTGAGAGTTTCGAGAAGGTATTGAATACGGTCATGCTGGCCGCGAGGAGCCTGGAGGATATGTATTACCTGTATGACCTTTTGAAGATGCTCAACGATGACGTTGAGTTCTTTACCACAGTAGATAATGCGTATCAGAGCGATGATGTTTTTGCCGGTATCGTCGCAAACATCAATATGGTTACGACGTATACAAACATTGTAAATTTCATTATCAATACCGCTTACAAAGAGATAAAGAACTTTCAGGAGTTCTCCAGTAAGGACCAGTCATATAAGGACGTAGTGGAATACTTCCATAATGTGGTTATCAATGCTTACAGCACCTACTATTCCGTTCGTAGTATGTATATGAACAGGTATCTCTCCAGGCATTATCATTATTGTCACAGGGCCATAGCCATTGGCAATGATAAGTTCGTCACTTTGATTATTTAAGTTTATTGATTTGTTATGGTACTGGCAGCAGATAAAGTCTTCAGTAATTTCTCTAATGTAGCGTTTGATGCCATCCTGAATAAGGGCATGGGTGCTGCTACCGCCTTGACAAACTTAGGTATCGGTATTGCGAGTATCTTCTTGCTCTTCGTGGTGTTCCATCACGTATCGTCTATACTTGACGGAGGACAGTTCCAATCCAAGATGTTATGGCCGCTGGTGTTGTATATGCTTATATGTAATTTCGGAATTGTATCCGGAGTAGCCAAGACGTTTATTACTACAATTAATAAAGAGGCCGCTACCGCAGCGTTGGAAGTTAAGTATAGTGAGATGGGTAGTAATCAATCTCTTTTACAGTATTTTTATGAAAGGTCTTCGAAGCCTCGAATGAACGCTGAGCTACAGCAACAGATTGATAAGATTGTTGCGAAGAAACTTAAGGATGCTGGTCACCATGATCCGACCGGGAAAGCCAATAACGAAGGAGCCGCCGATATGGCCAATGATAATAACGGAAATAAAAATTTCTGGGAAGATTCCGGTGTTGGCTCCACTGTTGCGGCCATAAAGGAAGGATTCGGAAAGCTGAATATTCGCGAAGCCTTGGACGACTGGTGGTTCGGAATCCGTTACTTCATGATTGAAGAATGGGTCCTTTGGAAAGATACTGACGCAGGTATAGCCAGTTTTGTCGCCTGGGTACTTCAGACGGGATTTACCGCTTTGCTTGCGTTGGTTATACAATGGATATTGAGTATAGTAGCCTTCCTTATGTCGGCATTTGGAGCTGTACTCGGGGCCGTGATCATTGCTTTTGGTCCGATAACATGGGCTTTTGCTATTTTCCCCGGTAACGGACGCACTATCGGTACATGGTTTATCAGACTTACACAGTTCTCTCTTTATGGTCCGATAGTGTTTCTTATCAATTCATTTTGTGTCGTTCTCTTAGGTGACGTCATGGAAGCTTCCGCTGGCGCTTTGACTGTTGAAAATGCCTTTCTTTCCGGTTCGGTTACCACTATTGGCATTATAGCGATACTCATACTTAACATTGTATGTCTTGCTTCCGTTCCCACCCTTGCTACTATGATTGTCGAGGGAGCACAGGGCGCTTTCTCCCTGGTCGGTAATATTTCAACCTTTACTTCCATTGGTGGCTCGCTCTCCCAGATGGGTGAAAGCAAGCGAGATAAGGAGATGCTCGAAGCGATCAAGAGCAACAACGGTGGCGGCTCAGGAGGCGGAAGCAATTCCGGTGGAAGTGGCGGAGGATTCGGTCCATTCCGGGGCTCCGGTCCTCTTGGCCAGAGGTCTTCGGGTCGTGGACGCGGAAGACGATAGGATAATCATTGACATAAGCATTTACAGTATATGGAAAATAAAAAAATGGAAAGCCTCATTCAGGTCACCGGCACCATCACGGATTCATTCAAGAAGCTTCGTTTTGTCACTATCGCCTGTCTTGCCATAGTGTTTCTTACGTCTGTGACGTGCGTGGTCGTGAGCGTCTCGAAGATTTCCGAATTTACGCATCAGGTGTACGTCCTTGACCGCGGCCAGGCGTTCTCCGCGAGTCGCGAAGACGTCACGGTGAACCGTGCCGACGAGGTGGATGCTGTCTCACGCCGGTTCCATTCTCTTTTCTTCAACGTATCTCCGAACCGCGAGGTGGTGAATTATAACCTTGAACAGGCCTATCAGCTCTGCGCGGACAATACTGTGTATTCATATTACAATGACGTACAGGCATCCGGGTTTTACACCCGTATGTCGCAGGCGCAGGCCGTACAGGATATAAAGGTGGATAGCATACGCATCAATACAATGGTTTATCCCTATTACGTCGAGACATTCTCGTCGCTATATGTAACCCGTCCTACCCTCATCGTGAAGAGCCGCCTGGTCACTACCTGTAACATGATTGACGTACCTCGTGACAAGTCCAACATGAACGGTCTCAAGATCGAGAATTTCCAGGTACCCGTACTTGAGGAAGTACAAAGGGTAAAACGAACCCAGTAATACTTATATGCCATGGAAGAAAACAATTCACCCGATAACGGCTTCCGGCCGGACATTAACGATGGGAGCGCAGCTGCCGGTTCTCCTCAGCCGGAGGCGGACGCTCAGGCTCCTCGTGCGGAGATTTACTCCGAACCTAAAGAGGAGGAGCAGAAGATACTCGGCAGCCGTAAGCTGTACGATTTCTTCGGTAACAAGGTACGCGAGGGTTCCTGGATGTCCTGGGGCCTTCTTCTGCTTCTCGCCTTTGCACTCTATGCCATCACAAGAATAGTGGTGGTAATCCTTTATTTCACTCGCTGACCGTAACATATTTTTATTATGTCTTTAGTAGAGAAAGTAAGCAAGCTGCCGAAATGGGTGATAGTCGTGATAGGCATCGCAATCATCGCCGTATTCGGTTTCCTGTTCATCAAATATACCCTCGGTATCGATATCGGTAAGAAGGAAGAGGCGAAGGTGACGCAGAATGCTGTCATCTCGGTTCCTGATGCTCCCGATACCGACAAACAGATATCCGCCACCGAGGCGTTCAGCCAGGACGTCCGCACCGAAGCGGAAAACGTCGGTTCGTCCGGCAGGACCAGGCCCTCATCAAACGTTGAGCGTTATTGGCAGGACCTTGCCGACCAGAGTAACGATCCTGACCGGCTTTCGATGAAGGATAACGGAGGGGCCGGTTTTCTTGATCCGAATGTCTATTCGGAAATAGAGATCCGTTCTATACGTAACGGGGTAATGACCAAGGAAGAGGTGGACCGCAGACACGAGGAGAACCGACGCGAAGCAGAAGAACGCGCCTCTAGAGAAAGAAATACAGCGAAGTCTATGGTCATGACTCAAGCCCAGCAGGACAGTGCATATTTTGCCCGTATGGAGCGTGCCATGCAGATAGCAGCGAAGTACACTACCCAGGGTATAAACGAAGCTGAGGAAGAGCCGGTTAAGGATGAGGAGCAGGAGCGTAAGATCGACCTCAGCAAGATCGATGATGAGCCGTCCTCTTTCCTCGGTACGGAATCCTATATGGAGAATCCCATCATCACGTCCCTTGACGAAGGTACCGGAGGCAGCAGTGCTGAAGGTATCAGGAAAAAATCATTCAGACCCGTCAAGGCGACATTCCTCAAGACGGAGAAGGTGGTTGCCGGTAATCGGGTCATCATAAGACTCCTGCAGGATCTCCCTCTTGCTGACGGTACGGTCATTCCCGCCAATACTCATATTGCCGGAACGTGTTCATTCAAGAAGCGCCTGCAGATACACGTTGACATGTTGCATTACAACGGACGTATGTTCCCTGTTGACATTAGCGTCTATGATAATGACGGTACGGAAGGCCTGTACTGCCCGCTGGCAATCAGCCAGAAGAGGAAGGAAAGGGCCGCAAAGCAGGCGGCTACCGGAATCGCATCGTCAGTCGGTTCCCTGGCGGGTACGGTACTCACGGGAAATCCGTTCCTCGGGAGCATGGCCATGTCCGGCCTCTCTGCCATCAACGGTACGATCAACGATGACGGCAACATAACAGTGAACGTGTCTTCCGGATATGAGTTCTACGTTTACGAAAACCCCAAGGAGGATAAAGAAAAGAATAACAGCTAACCCCTATCAATTATGAAACGACTTTTACTTGTACTGGTTTTTATGTCCGCTCTGTTCTGCAGCCACGGTTCCGTCCGTGCTCAGCAGCAGCCTATAAGGACTATCGAGATAGGACTTCTGTCAACTACTCATCTGCTGTTCACCTCGGACCTGACGTATGTGGATATATCCATGCCTAAGTTCATCCTTGCGAAGGTCGTTGACGCATCCAAGAACATGCTCGCGATCAAGGCCAAGGAGAAGTTCGATTTCGTGACGACCATCTCCGCCCTTGAGGCGAATGGAACCATGCATACGTTCTATGTGAAGTTCAACGCGGATCCCGAGGTGCTAGTCATTGACACCCGGGTCCAGGACCAGTCGGTTGTCGCCCAGGTGAACACCCAGATCCGTCCCGACGGCGGAGCTTCCGGCCAGCCGGTAGGCGGCGCTCAGGGAGCGAAGTCAGGAAAGGACTCCAACGGTAATACCGTAACCTATACTCCTACCGGCGTGACGGTTACTACCGACCAGACTTCGAACTTCGGACGGGCTAACGCCCCGACCTTAGAAGAGGTAATCCGTAAGGAACGCAGCCTCTATCACCTCATGGACCGCAGCTACGGACTCACGGCTTACGTGACGAACGTGTATGCGTATTCAGACCTTACGTATATCGTGTTAACCATAGAGAACAATTCCGACATCGGATATGAATCGGGTGACGCTCAGTTCACTATTGAGAATAAGCGGATTAACGGCAAGATGCTTACCGGTGACAAGGACGTGTCGCCGAAGAGCTCCTACGGCACGCTCTCGTGCGCCCCGAACTCGAAGACGTCGATATGCTATTCCATCCCGAAGTTCACCCTGATGAAGAACCAGGTCCTTAAGGTCTATGTCTACGAGAAGGGGGGTTCCAGGAACATGGTGCTTATCCTTGATGACACGGACATCAATTATGCTGTGTCTCCAGTTTAACTAAGTTAAATTACGGTATATGAAAAGGTTCTGGTTTCCATTGCTTGTAGCAGCTGCCTTCGTCGGAGGCATTATCGCTTCCTGCCAGCAGTTTGACCTGGAGACGGCGGCCAAGAATATAAAGATGTCGGACTTCAAGTTCGGTTATTATGCCAAGCCTGAGTTCGACCTATCGTCCGTGTCTTCGTGGATGGTCAATACCAATGGAGATGAGAATTACATCTGTTTCACGAGCGAGGAGGAAATAGAGGACATACGCAGCGGGAAATACAAGAGCATGCTTTCCTCCACTGCCGCTGCGCGGCAGGACATAATAGATTCGGCGAACTTCAAGAACAGCCGTCTGGAGTTCTCCTTCGAGCCTATAGAACTGTATGTTGAGCCTTTCCCGAAAAAAGCCGTGGTGCATACCGTTGAGGTGGAGTCGCTCAATCCGGACATTGTCGAAGTCATTCCTAAGAAGGACTATGATAAGTATGGGTACGATGCCGCGGAGTTCTCCCTGGTGAAGAACCGTGTGCTTGTCAAGTGCCACAAGCTCGGCGAGGTGGAATTCGTCGTGAAGGTCACCGGCCTCACGTTCACGGAGACGCGTCATTATAAGGTGCGGTGCGTAGCGACCCTTAAGCCTTATTTCCTTATCACAAACAAGATCCTTTCCAAGACCGGCAGCATGGGGTACCCGTTCGGCTGCAGGATATGGTTGACGTTCTTCGGTGTCCCGGAAGGTATCTTCACGGATTACCCGCTCATATATGTAAGGGACTCCGTGTCGGTATTCTCCTACTGCGAGTATTACGATTTCCACAGGGCCGGGCGTAAGCCGCTCGTGTACCGAGACACCGTTGGCATTCCCCCTATCGGACGCTTCGTACTCCCCTATCCCTTGCAGCTGCGTCAGCTTCACGGAGTGGACCTTACTGCCGTTATGATTTCGATGGAGGGATACCAGCCGGCACAGGTATACGGAACCCATAAGTTCGTTTATGGAGAGCAGCTTGTCTGGAATCCGCTGAAGGCACAATACGATACGCTCCAACATATACCTTATATGGTTCTGGTCGACCAGGTTAAGCTCAGCTGGGAGGTGTATTCGGACAATCCGTTCCTTGAGTTCAAGGCCTCGACATTCTCGTTCCTGTCACCGACGAAGAAGGAATATGACTATGCCTCGTATGTGGGTGTCGATTCCACATCCATGTCCGTCGGGAACATAGAGGAGTGTACGAAGATTGACCGTGCGTGGTTTGACCTCGAGTTAATTACGAAGTATACTCCCAATCAGCTCGATTCCGTGTCGAAGGACATAGCCAAGTTCAGGAAATCGTCGGGTATAGGCGACCTCATCAATCCAGATCCTGAGAAGGTCACCCAGTATGAGGACAGGGCGAACGAGGAGGCCGAGAACCAAAAGAAATATTGGTAGACAGCTATCTATGCACAGATTCGTTATAACAGTCATTTCAGCCGCTCTTTTGAGCGTTATTGGGTATTCCCAGGACAAGGTGGATACCGTCAAGGAGTCTCCTTCTGTGACTACACTCCAGCATATCGTCTTCAAGGGCATCCCGGTAACGGGTACGCCCTCGGAGTTCGCCGCGAAGCTCTTCGGAGCGGGATTCCGGGACAGCAGCCGGAAGGAGCAGGGGTGTCAGTGCTTCACAGGGGATTTTTTCGGGGTGAGGGACTGCGACGTCCTCGTACACGCGAAGGATAATTTCGTATGGAAGGTGACGGTATGTTTCCCTCCCTCCCGGATGTGGATGAACGTGAAGGAACAGTATGCTTCCCTCAAGCAGGGTCTTACCGAGAAATATGAGGTGGAACCGCAGAGCGAAGAAAAGCTTTCCGCGAGGTATAAAGAGGGTTCGGGCCTTGAGCAGTGGGGCTTCGAGAGCAGGTATTCCAAGTGGCGCAGCCTCTATGTGGTGCCGGGCGGCACTATTGCCCTGTATGTTGATTTTGAACCGGTCACGCAGTGCGTGCAGACCAGGATTAACTATATCGATTCAGTGAATTACTACATAAAACGCGAGCTCGAGAAGGATGATATCTAGAACGGGCTGGTGAAGTTTGGTTTTCTTTAATTGTTATGTTGACATACTCCCGACGGCTAAAGCCGTGGGATTCTTGGGTACGAACGCTACTCAGCCGGCAAAACCGGTCTTACAAGTGCTCCCCAAATCGGCGATGCCCCGCCGATAGATGTTCCGTGCCGCGAGCAGGTCGCGGTCATGGTGCGTGCCGCACTGCGGACACGTCCATTCACGGTCTTTAAGCGACAGTGCGTCATTCTTATAGCCGCATTCGCACAGGCGTGACGACGGATAGAAGCGATCAATCCTATGGACAAGAGTCCCGTACTTCGACGCGACGTAGTCGAGCGTAGAGAGGAACGACGTCCAGCCGAGGTCGGTGACCTTCCGTCCCCAGAGCCGCTGCATAGCGGCGATGTTCAGGTCTTCGACGAAGATGGCGTCATAGTGCCTGCAGAGGTCGTGCGCTGTCTTGTAGTTCCAGTCGGTACGCTTGTTCGCCAGCTCTCGATATACGCGGTTAAGCTGCCTGCGGTATGCCCGCCAGTGGGCGGAGCCTCTCTGCGCCTTCGACAGCATGCGCTGCCATTTACGTACCTTGTTAAGCAGCTGACGATAGAAAAGCGGTGCTTCGATATGCGTCCCGTCGGAAAAGGTCATGTAGGTCTTGAGGCCGAAGTCGATACCTGCGGATGCACCCGTGTGTGACTTTCCGCAGGACGCAGGAACGGCGTCCGTAACGACTACTATGTACCAGTCTCCGCGACTGCGGAAGACACGTACGTTCTTGACCTTGCCCTCCCAGTTACGG
>Ga0310690_10002261_pt1 | contig 31860 bp, 30 predicted proteins | sample AusTroGonzalo_MG_2_FD_207661 | JGI IMG/M metagenome (GOLD analysis project Ga0310690, IMG submission 207661) | Bovine rumen microbial communities from tropical cattle in Woodstock, Queensland, Australia - Gonzalo_04 (v2) (version 2) | ecosystem: Host-associated > Mammals > Digestive system >...
TGTAATTGCGCTGACTGTTACGCATCATCCTTTCATCGGCCTGAGCCACCCAAACCTCAGGGAACGGACCTATGCCGCCTACATGGTCACCATGTCCGTGTGTCAGTATCATAGTTACAGGTTTGGATGTGATCCCTGCAACTATCTTGTCAAGGCCGGGAACGCGTGTGCCGGCATCAATAAGTACGGCGCGGTCATTTCCCTCGACCAGATAAAGGGACTCGTTGTAGGTGCGGTGTCCGTTGCCTATCCAGGTGTGGTCATCCAGCTTGCGGAACACGACCTCATCGTCCTGATATACTATATCGCCGCGAAGGTCACGGCTGTTTACGTCACTTTGAGCCTGTGCTGCAATTGCGAACAGACTCAACAGCATTGTTGCAATGATTCCTTTTCTCATATCGGTCAGTAATTAAAGGTAATGTACTGTTTCATCAAGAGGCTTGCGCTTGGGATGACGGTCCGACGGAACTCCCTGGGCCGATGCATAGCCGATGGGCATGAGGGCCGCAATCTTTATGTTGTCCGGCAGGTTGAAGAGCTCGCGGGTCTTCTTGAAATCAAAGCTGCAAACCCAGCAGGAGCCTATGCCAAGCTCCCATGCCTGAAGCATCATCTGGGTGAGCACGATGGTGGCATCCATCTCACCGGCACTGTGGCCGTCCTCCTCATGCTTGTGGTTCTTCCAGCAGATATTCTCATCATAGCAAACCAGCAGTGCCTGCGGGGCGCCGAACATATACGGCGTAACGCTTGCCATTTTGGCTACAGCTTCAGGAGTCTGAATCACATATATGACCTGGGGCTGGAAATTCACGGCGGTGGGGGCTACGCGTCCGGCCTCAAGAATCTTTTCAAGCTTCTCAGGTTCAACTTTCTTATCTGTGAATGAGCGTACTGAATAACGCTCCTTGCATAATTCCAGGAAATCTTTCATAACATAGGGAGTTGATTAGTAATTCACAAATGTACTCAATAGGATTGGAAAAAGCATTATCTTCGCGGTACTATGAAAGAATATCTGTTTACAACCCAGCTTGAGACCCGTGATTACGAATGTGATCTTCAGGGTGTGGTCAACAATGCCAATTACCAGCATTACCTTGAATATACGCGTCACAAATGGCTGCAGAGCCGCGGCCAGTCATTCCAGCAGTGGCATGAGAAGGGCATTGACGCCATGGTTTCAGAGATAAACATCAAATACAAGACTCCTCTGCACGGCCAGGAGGAGTTCCTGTCATGCCTTAACCTTCACCGTGAAGGTGCAAGGTTCATATTTGAGCAGGACATATACCGCAAGGCCGATTTAAAGCTCTGCGTTCAGGCAACCGTAACCGTTGTAAGCGTAGTGAACGGCCGTCTGAGCAAGGGTGATGAGATAGCATTCCTTCTTGAAGATGTTCAGTAAGGAGGAGATAACCACCGTCTTCATGGACGTCGATGACACGCTCCTGGATTTCAAGGAGTGCGCCCGCGAGAACGTGCGCAACTGTTGCATCAAGAACGGCATCCAATACTCAGACCATCTGTTTGAGTTCTTTCTGAGCCGCAACATAATCCTGTGGAAACGTATCGAGGACGGCCTTCTTACAGTAGATGAACTTCACCGCACCCGTTGGGCCGGCATATTCCATGACCTGGGCATTGAGGCTGACGGCCCCGCATTCGAACTTGATTTCATTGCCGGACTTAAGGAAACGCATGTGCCTGTATCGGGCGCACATGAGGTGATGAAGTATCTTCATGACCGGTATAAGGTCTATGTGGTGAGCAACGCCTCAAACCTGCAGCAGTCCACCCGCCTGAGCAAGGCAGGGTTGATGCAGTATGTGGACGGGGTATTCGGCTCACTGGACATAGGGTTCAACAAACCCTCACGCGAGTATTTTGACTACTGTTTCAGCCAGTTGCCCGGCACCCGCCCGGATCAGACCGTAATAATAGGTGACTCCCTCAATGCCGATATCAGCGGCGGCTCCGCCTACGGCCTGCACACCATCTGGTTCAACATAAGAAATGTGGAGCCATCGGACTCCACATTCCCTGATTATACCATCCACACACTCTCAGAGATTTCTTCTATTCTTTAACACAAAGGGGTCTGACCCTATTGTGTTATTCAGCGATGATTGAACTGTAGTATTCGTAAAAGTCACTCCACTTGTAGTAGGGATAGTTGTCAGTGTCAAGCGGGAGCTGGACCTCGTAGCCGTTCTGCAGACATTTGACCAGGATCTCGGGATTCTTCTTGCTCTTGTAGAATATGAACTGCAGGTTAGCAGCCTTGCCTATCTGGAAGTCCTGGAAATAGTATTTGAGCTGGTTGGGGTCCGATACGCCCTCCTTGGGCATGTTGATACCCATCAGGATGGTGAGAGGTCCCAGGTTGGTGTCATGGCCGAAACGCAGGGACGCGATGTCTTTGCACTCTCCGTCAATGACCAGCTTGGCCTGCTCAAGGATGTCGGCCAGGATTGGTTTCATTACGTTTATGTCCCTGTACCAGTTACGGTATGAAATCATGTTGGTGTTCTCCCAACCGGCGGTAAGCTCATCATTTGAGAACAGTCCCTGCAGCAGCTCCTCATGGTCAATGCTGGGGAGTGAGGTGTACAGGTTCTTGAGGTTGCTGTAGATGCGGCGTGAACTGCGCGACAGACCTTCAGTGCTGGTGAACAGGCGGCCCACGATATCTTCTGGCGATGCCACTTGCTGTGTTTCGGGGTTGAATCCGCTCATATCTATCGTAGCTCTTGCACGCGGTGCGCTCTTGCGGTAGGGATTCTCATCGGCATCGGGTTTAACGCCGTTCAGGGTGGCTTTTGATGCCTGCTCATAGATGTCAATCTTGGGATTGCACTGTACCATAGCCTGGCAGAAGGCACTCATACTGATAATGCATCGGCCGGTAGTGGATGAGATGGCACGGATGGTGCCGCCCTTCTTGAATACCTCGGGGAAACTCTTGTACATCTTGCGGGCTATACCCTGGTGCTGGTCCCAACCCACATGGGTAAGCTCGCCCATGCCGGCCATGAACTCCGGATAGAGTGCCTTGTACTGCTCATGGAACTTCTCACCGTCAGGAGTAAGCAGGTGCTTCTCATGAGCCTCTGTCATGATGGTGTCCAGCTCCAGATAGAGTGAATTGTTCCAGTAGTAACGTGAGCCGTGACGGGCGTAATGGCTTATGTAAAAAGGCTTGTAACCCTTGGGGGATTTGGTCAGTGCTGGTGCATCGAAAGTATAGGGATAGTCAGTTCCGTAGGCTTTCTGGGGATTGGCCTGGATTTCATCCAATACGTTCATACGCTGGGCGTATGAGAAGACGCATGTAAACAGCGCAACGGCAAGCAGTATTCTCTTCATAGTGATTGTTTTTGGTTAGCGGATAGTGCAAAGATAATACAAATCCGTTACCTTCGCATATCTGATTACTTATCCTATGATTATTGAGAATGACTACATAACCGCCGATATTGATCTTCGCGGAGCCGAACTGACCGGTCTTAAGAAGCAGGGCAGCGATGAAGAACTGATCTGGACTGCTGATAAAGAGTATTGGAACCGTCACGCGCCGATGCTTTTTCCTATAGTGGGCAAGGTGTGGAACGGAGAGTACAGGGTGGGGAACAAAGTGTTCAACCTGCCGCAGCACGGATTTGCCCGCGACCGTGAGTTCAAGGTGCTCTGTCATGACAAGGAGAGCATAGTTCTCTGCCTTGAGTCCGATGAGCAGTCACTCAAAGTCTATCCGTACCCGTTCCGCCTGGAGGCTACTTACCGCCTTGAGGACAATACTCTGGTTGTGGATTGGCGCATCAAGAACCCTGGCTCCGGGCCGATGTACTATCAGATAGGAGCGCATCCCGGTTTCAACTACCGTGATTTCAATAAGGAGGATCTTATTCACGGCTATTTCCGCCTAATATCAGGTGAGGAACCGGTAAGCCAGTTAATCATAGGCCAACTCACTCCTGATGGCTACCGCGGTGACAGTGCCGGCATGATGGAACTTGACGGCGATGCCATGCTACCACTCACTCAGGGACTTTTTGCAAATGATGCGCTGGTTCTTGAGGAGTATCAGATTGATCAGGTAATATTATACGATAAAGAGTGTAATCCCTATATTGCCGTAGAGACTCAGGATGCTCCGGTATGGGGTTTGTGGTCACCGCCCGCCAAGAACGCCCCGTTTGTATGCATCGAACCGTGGATGGGTCGCTGTGACTATCAGGGCTACTCGGGGGACATCTCGGGTAGAGATTATATCAATAAACTGGAAGCGGGTAAATCAGCAAGTTTCAGCTTTAGAATCTCAGTGACAAAAGGGGTCTGACCCCAATTGCACATGCTTAAGAAGGCGATTGTTGGTTAATTAACCACGTGACAATTGGGGTCAGACCCCTTTTGTCCAGCAGCGGCGGCGACGGTGAGTGTAGTGCTCAAAGTGCTTCCAGATGTTCTGGACGTTGGCGTTGTCCTCAAGCATGGGGCCGGTCTGGCAGTCTATGCCTCCGTGTGACTGGATGGCCTTGATGCCTTCACGCAGAATGATGCACTCCACGCCTTTCTTCTGGTCCTCAGGGCGTACGCCTATCATGTAGAAGTCTATGTGGCGGTGGTCATTGAGATCGCCCAGCACCTTAAGGGCTGATATCAGACCCAGCTTGCCGCGGCTGGCGCGAATGCCCCGGCTTATGGAGGGGGCTATGAATCCGAATCCTACCAGATCGCCCTGCTGGTTCTGGACCATGAGCGAATACTCGGGACGGCCTACCAGGGAAATCAGATGCTCCATGTTTTCAATCTGCTTGTCAGAGAGAGGCACAACACCGTGCAGCTTGGCAAAGGCTATGTTGATTATCTCCATGGCCTTGCGGATGTAGGGCCTGACCTCCTTCATGTTGCGGAATTTCTTGATTGAGTAGCCGTAACGCTTCTCGGATATATCGGCAATCTGGTCCATCTTGGGCGGAACCTGGTCAGGTACAATCACTTTGGTCTCAGTCCAGTCCCACTTCTTGGTAAGGCCCAGACGTTTCATGTGCTCTATGTAGTAGGGGTAGTTGTAGAGCGTGATGTACATGTCAAGCTGGTCAAAACCATCCACCAGCATGCCCTGCTTGTCAAGGTTGGAGAATCCCAGAGGGCCTACCAACTCTGTCATGCCGAGCTCACGTGCCCAGCTGGCGACTGTATCGAACAGGGCTTTGGATACCTCAAAGTCATCAATAAAGTCAAAGCGGGTAAAACGCAGCTGCTTCACGTTATCCTTCTCGTTTGCAGCGCGGTTCAGGATTGCACCTATGCGGCCTACAATTTTCCCGTCCTTATAAGCCAGCCACAGACGGCTGTCGGCATAACTGTATGCCCCGTTTTTCTTGGGGTTGAAGGTGTCCATCTCGTCGCCGATGAGCACGGGCACGTACATATCGCAATCTCTGTATAGGTCAATGGGGAACCTGAAGAGTCTCTTTTTGTCCTTGTCGGTGAGGACCTCCTTGATTTCAAGCATAGCGTGCAAAAGTATCAATTATTTTGCGTGGTCACAACAATCTTAAACAAAACATCCCGAACTTGTAAGTCCGGGATGTGTGCGGATAAACAAGGAGAATCAGAATGTGGTACTTATTCCTATCATGAACGGGTAGGTCTCAAAGGGGCTGTTGTTCATGAACAGGCTTGTGAATGAGTATCGGGCAATCAATCCGAAATCGTTGATACCTACGCGTGCTACTGCGTTCAGGCCGAGCGGGTTGATATTGACGCCCTTTATGTATTTCTCACCCTTCTTCTGTGAATAGAAATCAACCTTTGATACATCGGCAAAGCGGTATTCAAGTTCCGGTCCGGCTGCGATGAAGAGGCCACGGCTGGATGCCGAGCTGATTTCAAGGCAAAGCGGAACACGAAGGCTCCAATAGCGCAGGTAACCCTGCTTGACTTCACGTCCGTCTATCGGGGTGTTGACAATATCTATTTCCTGCGAAGCGTTGAAGCCCAGATATTGGTTGTTGTCAAACCAGTAACGTGAACGTGTAAGATACAGAGCGGTGTTTACGCCTATGTTCTTGGTCATGTGATAACCCCACTGACCTACGGCAAAGCCAATCTCAAATCCCTTTCCGGGTTTCTGAGGCAGTCCCGGTGAAAGTGTGGGCGGCTGGTCAGTGCAGAGCAGGTTTACTCCGAAATAAAAGTCAGGGGTGTGTCCCGGTCCGTAGTAACGGTAACTTTTGCTTGAATTCCTGTTGCTGTTTTTATTGGTTTTATCGGCCTTCTTCTCGCTCTTGTTGCCTTGGTCATCGACGACCTCGTAGTATTCGGCACCGATAAGGCCGTCATAGAAGTTATGGGCAAAACGGCGTGCCCAGCCTTCGCTGCGGCCAACCTTGCCGTATTCATCATATTCGTAATGTCTCTCGGACTGTGAGAACGCTGGTATTGCAAACAATGCTGCCACTACCGCAATCAGATACTTTTTCATCATGTTTGAGTAATTCTTTTGCCTATTAGACGCAAAAGGTCCGGATTTGTTGGTCCGGACCCTGATATTTTTTCAATTATTTTTCAGAAAAGTGCTCCAGAGCCTCTCTGTAGCCGTCAAATCCTTTGCCTTTTATCACCTTTTCGGCGTAAAGTGATACAAAAGAATGGCGGCGGAACTCTTCACGGGAGTCAACATCACTCAGATGAACCTCGACCGTGGGGATGGCCACAGCCTTGAGCGCATCCAGTATCGCAATGCTTGTGTGGGTGTATGCGGCGGGGTTGATGACTATGCCGTCAAACACGCCGTATGCCTGCTGGATCTTATCCACGATGGCACCCTCATGGTTTGACTGGAAAAGTTCAACCTGCAGACCCAGGTCCAGTCCGTTCTCCAGAACGAAGGTTTCAAGGGCCTTATAGTCCTGATTTCCGTATATGGCGGGCTCGCGCAGACCCAGAAGGTTCAGGTTGGGACCGTTTATGACAAGAATCTTTTTCATGCCGCTAAGTTAGACAATTTCCTGATATGTGCCGAAATACTTGAACTGCTCTCCGCAGTGGTCCAGCTCGCTTATCAGTGACGCGAATTTCTTGTCATAGATGGAGAGCTCGATGTCAAAGTAGAACATGAACTCAAAGTCGCGGCCCGGGATGGGACGTGACTCCAGCTTTACAAGGTTGGCACCTGTGGCGTTGAACTTGGACAGAACGCTGAACAGCGTACCGGGCTTGTGACTCATCACCATCATGATACTGGTACGGTTGGCACCCGGATAGATGCGTGCGTTCTTGGCTATGCAGATAAAGCGGGTGTGGTTGCTGTCAAAGTTCTGGATATCGGCGGCAAGAACCTCCATGTTATAGAGATCGACGCAGCTCTTGGATGAAATTGAGGCAGTGGTCCGGGTGGGATCCTTGGCAACCTTCTGGGCGGCCATGGCGGTGTTGTCGAACGGGATTATCTCTACATCCTTCAGCGCGGCCAGGAAGTGTGAGCACTGGTTTATGGCCTGCGGGTGGGAGTAGATGGTCTTGATGTCCTGAAAACGGGCACCCTTGGCTGCCAGCAGCTGATGGTCAACACGCACGCGTGTGCTGCGTACTATGTGTACGTTATATCTTACCAGCAGGTCATAAATCTCGTTGACCGATCCTGCGGTGGAGTTCTCAATGGGCAGGATTCCGTACTCGCAAAGACCGTCTGTTACCATGCGGATGACACCCTCAAAGGTGTTGTTGAACATAATCTCGGGCACCTCAAACAACTTCTCGGCGGCAATCTGGGAGTATGCACCTTCACGTCCCTGGCAGGCTACCACGGCGCGCTTGGGGAAGGGTTCGGGATCAGCATTGATAAGGGTTGAGATGGCCTTGTAAAGGGGAGAGTCCTTCTCCTTGTACATGGCTTCGTAAGCCTTGCTTATGTCAAAGATGGAGCGGTATAGTACGCGGCCAAAGTCCTCCAGGTCCTCGGGCAACTGCTTGGATACATGTGCCAGCACCTCACGCTCACGCGAGCCGGCACTTACCGGGATGTCATGCTCTCTCTTGTATTCGCCGATGGTATTGACCACCTGCATTCTCTGTTGGAACAGACGGCAAATCTCCTCATCGATACCGTCAATCTGTTTTCTGTAATCTGTAAGGTCCATATGGTATTTATTGTTGTTTCAGTACTATGCCTCCCAGTGCGTTGAAATCATCAAAGAAGGCGGGGTATGATTTGGCGGTGCACTCGGCATCGCTGATGGTAATCTTAACGTCTTTCGCCGATGCAAGGATAGCTGCTGCCATAGCCATGCGGTGGTCACCTGACGGGTCGTAGGAGCAGTTTCTGGCCGGACCTCCCGTAACCGTTAAAGTGTTGTCCGATGCAAACGCATATATCCCGCCCATTCCCAGAAGCTGCAGTATGGACTGTACGCGGTCACTCTCCTTGATGCGAAGACGGCGTATGTTGTCAAAGATGGTGGTGCCCTGAGCACTTGACGCTGCTACGGCAAGTATGGGGACAAGGTCGGGAATATCGGCACAGTCAATCTGTGCTGCTGTCAGGTTTGACGGGCGGGCGGTAATGGTGTTACCAGTGGTCGTAATGTCGGCACCCATCCTGCGCAGCACGTCTACGATGCGACGGTCACCCTGGGCCGAGCATTCGTAGTTGAGCCCGGTGCAGGTAACGGGCTTGCTGCCGGCAACGCCTGCGGTTATCCAGAATGCGGCGGCTGACCAATCTCCTTCAACGGCAATCTGAGTATCAGGAGTGGTGAACTCCTGGCCGCTAGGTATGATAAATCCGTCGGTAGTGGTCTGAATATCTATTCCGAACTGCTTCAATGCGTTCAGTGTAAGTCCTATGTATGATGCGCTCTCCTGCTTGCCGGTAATGACAATCTTGCTCTGGACTCCAGTAAGCGGCAAAGCCATGAGCAGGCCTGAAATGAACTGTGATGATACGCCTCCGTCAATGGTGTAGAGACCTGCGGGCAGTTTTCCCTCACACTTAAGAGGCATATGGCCGTTGGCTGACATCTTCACGCCGTGGGCGGTCATCTCCTCATACAAGGGTGATAGGGGGCGCTCCGGCAGACGTCCCTGACCTATGAATGTGGCATCGGCCCCCAGTGCGGCGGCTACGGGCAGCAGGAACCTCAGGGTGGAGCCGCTCTCGCCGCAGTCAAGCATGGCGCCTTTATTGACTTGACGGATGGGCTGTACGCTGAACTTACCGTCAGTGTATGTGATGTCTGCACCCAGGGCGTTCAGGCAATTTACGGTCGCCTCCATATCGCGGTTCACGCTCTGGCAGACAATTGTACAGTGCGCGTCAGACAGCGCTGCGCATATGAGCATGCGGTGGGCTACCGATTTTGAAGGCGGCACCTGCACGTTTCCTGATACTGTCCCTGATACCTGCAGAATCATAATCCGGCTTTTTTCATCAGTTCAAGTACCTGCGCGGCAGGCATTTTCTCCAGAGTGCATGCGCCAATCTCCTTGGGCAGCACAAGTGTAATATCGGCTCCGCTTCGCTTCTTGTCCGACAGGATTACGCTGTAGAGCTCATCGGCAGAGTAGAGACAACCGGTATCGAAACCATAGTCCTTTACAACCTTGGTAATAACGTCCGTATAATCAGTGAAACCGTAAACCTTAGCTACCTTAGCGGCAATGATCATACCGCGGGCAACGGCGCTTCCGTGGGTGATGGTGAATGCGCTCAGTTTCTCGATTGCGTGACCGAATGTGTGGCCCAGGTTGAGAAGTCCGCGCAGGCCCTTGTCATACTCATCCTTCTCCACGACATCACGCTTGATCTCAATGCAGCGGGCAATCACCTCCTTAAGGTCAAAACTATTGGGCTTGGCAACTGTATCAAACAGTTTGCGGTCCAGAATTATGCCGTACTTTATCACCTCGGCAAAACCGTCACGCATCACCTCCGGATCAAGTGTTTGGAGAGTCTCAGTATCCAGATAGACCAAGACAGGCTGATGGAACGCGCCAACCAGGTTCTTGCCGGCGCTGATATCGACTGCAGTCTTGCCGCCAACTGATGAATCTACGGCTGCCAGCAGTGTGGTGGGCACCTGGATGTATGGAATGCCGCGCAGGTAGATAGCCGCTGCGAATCCGGCCATATCGCCTACAACGCCGCCGCCCAGTGCCAGTACCATATCGGTACGGGTAACCTGTGCCTTGACCATGCAGTCAATGAATGCGGTCACGTTATCAAGGGTCTTGCTCTGCTCGCCGTTGGGAATCACGTGGCTTACGGTCCTGAAACCGGCTTTCTCAAGTGACTCCGTAACGGTCTTGCCGTAAAGCGGGAATACCTTGTCATCGCTCAGGATGGCTACGGTACAAGGCTTGAATCGCTCATTCAAAGCTTGACCGATACCTGCCAGACCACCCTTGTTTATAAGGATGTCATAGGTACCTGAGGCATGAACGGTGATTTTGGCTGTTTCCATATCAGTTCTTTTCTGAGAGTTCCTTAGCTATGCGTCCGTCACGCAGCAGTGCGCACAATGTCCGTGCGTCATCGGCCTCCATGGCACTTGCGTACTGGTTGAGGTTGTCTATCAGGGTATGTATCTCGCGCAGAAGGTTGTCCTTGTTCTCAAGGAACAACTCTGTCCACATATTTTCGTTGAGCCAGGCCACACGTGTCAGGTCGCGGAAACTGCCTGCGCTGTAACCCTTATGCTGCTGGGCCGACGGACTCTTGATGTAGGCGTTGGAGACCACGTGGGCCAGTTGTGATGTGAATGCAATCATGCTGTCGTGCTGCTCGGGGGTGGTGAATACCACACGTTTTAACTGCATGGGCTCCAAAAGGTGCTTGATCTTGTCCAGCAGCTGGATGTCATCATGCGTGGGCGGGATGATTATCATTGATGCGTTCTGGAACATGGTGGCACGGGAGTTCTTGTAGCCTGAAAGGTGAGTTCCGGCCATGGGGTGACCGCCGGCGTAGGTGAATCCGTACCTGGAGGCGGCTTTCATTCCGCACTCTACAACCTTGCGCTTGGTTCCGCAGTCATCAATCACGATTGTGCTCTTTGATATTTCTGCAGCGTGGGTGTTGATCCAGGCGCATGCGGCATCGGGTGTGATGGCAATATGTATAAGGTCACACTTCTTTATGTTGCTGCTGTCAAGCACTGCGTCCAGAGTACCTTCCAACTGGGCAAAACAGCTTACTGACTCGTTCAGGTCAAAACCGTAAACAGTCCAGCCGGCCGCCTTGTATGCCTTGGCCAGCGATCCGCCAATCAGTCCCAATCCTACAACTGCTACAATCATCTTGCTTTGTATTGATTTACAAAAGTACTTAGATTATTTGTTTTAAGGCATTTACTTTCTTTGCAACCTCATCAAACTGCGCAGGAGTGAGAGATTGTGCACCGTCGCACAGGGCATTGGCGGGGTCGTTGTGCACCTCTATTATAAGACCGTCGGCACCGGCTGCAACTGCTGCAAGACTCATTGACGGAACCAGGCGTGACTTGCCTGTTGCGTGGCTGGGGTCAACTATGATGGGCAGGTGAGACAGTTCCTTTACAACGGGAATTGCACTCAGGTCCAGCACGTTGCGGGTGTATGTGTCGTAACTGCGGATACCGCGCTCGCACAGGATGATGTTCTCATTGCCGCCGGCCATGATGTACTCGGCACTCATGAGCCACTCCTTGATGGTACTGGAGAGACCGCGCTTGAGCAGGATGGGCTTGTTGGTGCGGCCCAGAGTCTTGAGCAGCTCGAAGTTCTGCATGTTACGGGCTCCAACCTGAATAAGGTCAACATCCTCAAACAGGTCAAGGTGTTTTTCACTCATTATCTCGGTAACTATGGGCAGTCCTGTTGCCTTACGGGCCTTACGCAGCAGCTCAAGGCCATCGGCCCCCATTCCCTGGAAGTCGTACGGAGAAGTTCTGGGCTTGAAGGCGCCGCCGCGCAGAAGGGTTGCGCCCGATGCCTTTACGGCCTGTGCTATGCCAACGATCTGCTCTTCGGATTCCACTGAGCAGGGACCGGCAATCATGGCAAAGTTGCCGCCGCCAATACGGACCTTGTTCTCACCCTCACCAATCTCAACGATGGTATCAGCGGGGTGGAAACGGCGGTTGGCGCATTTGAACGGCTCGCTGATGCGGGTAACTGACTCAATTATGTCAAGTCCGCTCAACAGATCGGGATCTATACGGCTGGTATCACCGATAAGGCCTATAACTGTCTGAAACTGACCTTCAGATATGTGTACGTCAACTCCCTGGCCTTTGATCCAGTTAATCAGATTCTTTTTTTGAGTCTCGGAGACTCCTGCTTTCAGTACTGCTATCATAGTTTTATGTGTTTGTTTTTACGTCAAAAAAGAGCCCGAATCATTGATCCGGGCTCTCTGTTATTCCTTATTTGTATGCATACAACAAATTACCCGGCATATTGTCTGGTAAACCAAAAGTAATAGAAGTATGCGTTTGTTGCTTTCATATTGGGCGCAAAGGTAAACATCATTTTGTCACATTGTCATTGTCTGATGTGTTTTTAACATTTCCGTCTTTGCTTTTTTGCGAGCGGAGCTCTTCTATGTAGGCGGCGGTTATTACGCCCGATGGCAGGGCGATGATGGCTACACCGAACAGAGACGAGAGCATGCTGACTAATCGGCCTATATTCGTAATGGGGGTTACATCACCATAACCTACGGTGGTCAGGGTTACCGTTGCCCAGTAGAGTGCGTCAAAGAAGTCCTCAAAGGCGACAACTCCGGTATCGGGATTCCTGTGCGGCTCGGCGTTGAACATGATGAGGGCCGATACAAATATGTAGAACATGGCAATTCCTAACACTGTGAGCAGGATCTTTTTCTCACGCCTGATTACGTTGCCCAGCATCTCAATGTTCTTGGAATACCTGATTAACTTGAACATCCTTATCACTCTGAGGATGCGGGTGATTCTGAATATCTTGAATCCCTGTCCCAATATGTGAAGACCGGGAAGTATTGACAGCAGGTCAATGATGGCCCATCCGGTAAACGGGTACAGGAGAAAAGACCAACCCCGTCTGCCCATTCTGAAATCGGCCGTTATCCATCTCAGGATGTAGTCCAGGATGAATATGGTGACCGTGATATGTTCTACGGTCTTGAACCAGTGGTGAAAGTGGGCAAATGTCAGCGGGATGATGCTTGCAACAATGGCTATCAGCATGATGGCGTCATAGATGTAGCTTGTCCAGTCGTTTTCACGTCCCTTCTCTATTATGACAAACAGGCGTTTCCTCATATGCTTAGTTTTGGGCAAATTTACAAAAAAGATACAATTGGGGTCTGACCCCTTTTGTATCATTTTCTTATATTTGCAGATAAACAGATTTAATAATGGCACAGACTACAGCAGACGACAAGAAAATCATCTTCTCTATGGTGGGGGTGAGCAAGCAGTTTCAAAACAATAAGCAGGTTCTCAAGGATATATATCTGAGTTTCTTTTACGGCGCCAAGATCGGTATCATCGGCCTTAACGGTAGCGGTAAATCTACTCTGCTCAAGATAATTGCAGGTATTGAGAAGAGTTATCAGGGTCAGGTGGTGTTCAGCCCCGGTTACAGCGTGGGTTATCTGCCTCAGGAGCCTCAGTTGGACCCCGACAAGACCGTAAAGGAGGTGGTCATGGAGGGCGTTCAGCAGATTTATGATACCCTTAAGGAGTACGATGAGGTAAACCATAAGTTTGAGTTGCCTGAGTATTATGAGGACCAGGACAAGATGGACGCCCTTATGGCACGCCAGGCAGAGCTTCAGGATATAATAGATGCGACCGATGCATGGAACATTGACAACCGTCTGGAGCAGGCTATGGATGCCCTGCGCTGTCCCCCTGAGGACCAGAAGACCGGCGTGCTGTCAGGTGGTGAGCGTCGTCGCGTGGCACTATGCCGCTTGCTTTTGCAGCAGCCCGATATACTGCTTCTGGATGAGCCTACCAACCATCTGGATGCCGAGAGCATACAGTGGCTGGAGCAGCACTTGAACCAGTATGCAGGTACGGTAATTGCCGTTACCCATGACCGATACTTCCTGGACAACGTGGCCGGCTGGATCCTGGAACTGGACCGCGGCGAGGGTATTCCATGGAAGGGTAACTACTCAAGCTGGCTGGAGCAGAAATCACAGCGTCTGGCTCTTGAGGAGAAGCAGGCTTCAAAGCGCCGCAAGACCCTGGAGCGTGAGTTGGAATGGGTACGTATGGCACCCAAGGCCCGTCAGGCAAAGGGTAAGGCTCGTCTGAACTCATATGACAAACTCATGAACGAGGATGTAAAGGCCAAGGAGGAGAAACTGGAGATTTTCATCCCCAACGGTCCGCGTCTGGGCAACAAGGTAATCGAGGCCAAGGGCGTGGCCAAGGCATTCGGCGACAAGCTGCTGTTTGATGACCTGAACTTCTCGCTGCCGCCAAACGGTATTGTAGGCGTGATTGGCCCTAACGGTGCCGGTAAGACCACTCTGTTCCGTCTCATCATGGGACTGGAAAAAGTTGATGCCGGAACGTTTGAGATAGGCGAGACCGTAAAGATTGCATATGTTGACCAGCAGCACAAGGATATAGATCCTGAGAAGAGTGTCTATCAGGTGGTAAGCGGCGGCAACGAGATTATCCGCATGGGCGGCCGCGACATCAATGCACGTGCCTATCTGGGCCGATTCAACTTTACCGGTGCAGACCAGGAGAAGAAATGCGGTGTTCTGTCAGGTGGTGAACGTAACCGTCTGCAATTGGCAATGGCACTTAAGGAGGAGGGTAACGTCCTGCTGCTTGATGAGCCTACCAACGACATCGATGTTAACACCCTGCGTGCTCTTGAGGAGGGCTTGGATGATTTTGCAGGCTGTGCAGTTGTAGTAAGCCACGACCGCTGGTTCCTGGACCGTATCTGCACCCACATCCTCTCATTCGAGGGTGACTCCAAGGTTGTCTTCTATGAGGGCTCGTACTCCGAGTACGAAGATTACAAAATCAAGCAATTAGGCTATCAGGAGCCGAAAAGAATACATTATAGGAAGCTTCAATAAACGAGCATTTGGGGTCAGACCCCAACTGCACGTTGCAAACATTATCAGGAGATGAAAAGGATTTTATTACTGCTTTTGTTAATGCCGGTGCTGGCATCGTGTCAGAGTGATCCGTATGTGGTAAAGACCACCAATGGTAAAGTACGCGGATTTGACGAAGAGGGTACAATGGCGTTCAAGGGTATCCCTTACGCTCATGCCGAGCGCTGCATGCCACCGGCCCCGGTTGCCAAATGGGATACAATTCTGGACTGCACCCAGTGGGGACCACAGTCGCTTCAGAGCGGCCGCATTCAGCGCGGAAGTGCCGAGGACTGCTGCGTGCTGAACGTATGGACAACAGACCTTAACGGCAAGAAACCGGTTATGTTCTGGTGCCACGGAGGCGGATTTGACTCAGGAACCAGTGCATGGAATCCTGGTATGGGTCTGGCAAAGAAAGATGTAGTGGTGGTTAGCATCAACCACCGTCTCAATATCATAGGTTTCCTGGATCTGTCGGCTACCGGCGATCCCAAGTACAAATACTCCGGTAACGTGGGCATGATGGATGCCGTCAAGGCCTTGGAATGGGTTCGAGACAATATAAGCAAGTTTGGCGGTGACCCTGATAACGTAACCATATTCGGTGAGTCCGGTGGCGGCGGAAAGGTAGGCACTCTTATGTGTATGCCCTCTGCTCAGGGCTTGTACCACAAGGCAATTGTAATGAGCGGCACCATCCTGAACGTAAACAACAAGCAGATGACTGAGGAACTTGGCCTGGCTGTGCTTGATGAACTGGGTATTCCGCACAGTGAGCCCGACCGCATAAAGGATGTGCCGTACGATAAGCTGTATCAGGCCGGTCAGCGTGCCCTGTCAGCGAAGGGTCTGGTCCGTACCCCGGGTACGCCCATCATGTGGGGATTTGGCCCCGTGCCCGATGGCGATGTTCTTCTACAGCAGCCATTCCAGCCTGATTTTGCATCAATCTCAAGTGATATCCCTCTTGTTATAGGAACTACTTTCAACGAGTTGCAGCGCGGCCAGTACAACCGCCAGATGACTCTTGACCAGGCCAAGGATGCCGTGCGCGCCACATTCGGCGATGAGACCGATGCTTATTCCGATGCCCTTGCCAAGGCGTGGCCGGATTTCATACCGCAGGACCTGCCTTCAATTGACAACCTGTTCCGCGCCAAGACCGTGATTACGGCCGATGCCGCATCGGCCTCAAAGAAAGCTCCGGTGTACAATTACATGTTCACTTGGAAATCACCGTCCACACATGTATCGGCCCATGGAGCTGAGCTCAACTTCTGCTTCAACACGCTACATCTGGCCGGTCGTGACCTGCCCAATCCGTCAGAGAGCGACCTGCTACTGGCTGACCGTATGGCTCAGTCTTGGTCAAACTTCGCCCATACGGGCAATCCCAACGTGGAAGGTTTGCCGGAGTGGCATCCTTATACCAAGGATAACGGTGAGTGCTTTATGTTCGGTCCTGAGATAGAGATCCGTCATAACTTTGACCGTGAGCTGCAGGAGATAATCAACCGCCACTGCTTCCAGAAACTGGACGCTTTCCGCGCCACCGGTTCACTGAAATGATACAATTGGGGTCAGACCCTTTTTGCACATTCAGAAAATAGTTCATATCTTTGGACAGATAGTTAACCTTTTAATGATACTTGGAATATGAGAAAGAGTTCTTTGTTTGTGTCGGCACTGTCAGTGCTGGCAGTTCTTGCCGGTTGTAAATCCGGTTCTTCCTATGGTGATTATGAGACAATAACTGCCTCAGATATTGATGAGGAGGCTGACCTCACCGAGATTGCCTTTGACTTTAAGATCCATCCGCTCAAGTCTGACGGTCCGTTGGATGGAATAGGTGGCGTAAAGAGCTGGGGTGACGTGATGCTGGCCCGCACCAATGACAGCCGTAAGATTCTGCGCTTTGACAATTACAAACTGACGGCTGTCCTTGACCGTCTGGGCCGCGGTCCCGGTGAATATTACTTCATAGAGGACTTTACCTATGATGATGTCAATAACTGCATCTACATTGAGAATGACTCCAACCTGGTTACATATGATGCCACTACTTTGGATTTCAAGGGTAAGCAGCCTGTGAACATCTCACTTCAGAACTGTCTGAACGTTGGAGACAAGATGCTGTACTTCGGTTCATATCTGGATGAAGGCGGGTTCAATCTTAGAGGAGAGGTCATAAATATCCCCAGCGAATCAATGATTCTTGTGGACAGGGACGAGCGTGACCTTAAGAAAGGTGTTGTGCTTTACAGGGAAAACTACCTGCAGAGAATTTTCATGGGCTATCCGGAGCTGTTCTTTGTCAATCCCAAGAACTATTCAACGTGTATAACCGGCTTTGTCAATAGGATCGTTACGTTCAATGACTTGGAAAAGACTACCGATGTTTACCGTTTCAAGCTGGGAAACGATCCTATTCCTGCCGATGTTGAACAGTTATTTGAAGCAACTGAGTTGAGCGCCGACGGTTTCAATGACGCCCTTAATACAATCTCACAAAACTTAAGCTCGGCAAGCGTCATGCTCAGCAACGTTTACAATATCATGGTAGATGGTGAGACCATAAGTTTCAGGGTTGCGTACAGCTGCCCTGACGGAGCATTCGGTGCATACAGCGAGTACCTGTATTTTGTACGTCATCCGGAAAAGACCAAGGTTTACAAGCATTTGCGCATTCCCGGCTTGTCAAGGGATATTGATCCTACCGGTGCAAACGGTAACCATCAGATTGCAATCATCGAGAATCTGGGCGATATGGCCATTGACGAGAGCGTGCCCATGTCACCGCTGGCTCAGCAGATCATAGATGAGCTCAAAAAACAGAATGATGAGAATCCGGTGATGCTGGAGTTCCGCTTCAAATAGAGCCATTGGGGACGGTTCTCTTTGTCACCCCATTGTCACCTTTTGAAAAACTTGGTGAACTCCGATTCGAAATTGGGTGTAAGGATGCTCTTTCCAAGGGCATCCTTTATTTCTTGCATGGTCCAGAAACGGCCGCCGTCAAGTTCTTCGGCGCTGGGATTGATTGGGCCGTCATAGACGGTGCGGAATACGTAGACAAGTTCCTTTTCTACCTTGCTTTCAAAGACGTAGTGGCCAATAGGAGTGGGGGCTGGCACGCTGATGCCCAGCTCCTCCATGACTTCACGGGTAAAGGCCTGCTCCACGGTCTCGCCATAAGAGATATGACCACCCACGGCGGTGTCCCACTTGCCGGGCTGGATGGGTTTCCAGTCAGGACGGCGCTGCAGGTAAAGCTCTCCTTTTGAGTTGAAGACATGCAGGTGTACCACGGGATGAAGGACCTTGCGACCGTCATGGGCCTGACCGCGCAGTATCTTGCCCAGCACGTTGCCATCCTCGTCAACGATGGGAAACAGCTCGTTGTTATTGTCAGAGTTCATGCGGATCGGCGTCTTGAAGTACGGGGAATTTGGCGCGGAACCGGGCCAGTTGCTCAAGGTCAAGCTCAGCGCTAACCATCTGGGACTGCTCATCTGTCTGGACAAGAGTCTCACCGTAAGGACTTATTACGGCACTATGACCGGGATAAAACCCGAGTTCATCGCTGCCGCTGCGGTTAACGCCTATGGCAAAGCACTGGTTCTCAATGGCTCGGGCACGCAGTAGCGTATCCCAGGCAAGGATTCGTTTGTCCGGCCAGTTGGCAGGATATATCACGGCGTCATAATCGTCATGGTTGCGGCTGAATGTGGGGAATCTCAGATCATAGCAGATGAGCAGCAGTATCCTGAGTCCGCGGAACTCAACAACGACTCTTTTGTTACCCTTGGAAAAGTGCTCTGCCTCACCTGAGTAGGTGAACAGATGATGCTTGTCATAATAGGTCATCGTACCGTCTGGCATGGCAAAGCACAGGCGGTTGTAGACATTGCCGTTTTCAGCTATGGGCAGCGTGCCGCAGACAGCAGCGTCAAGTTGGGATGCTTTCTCCTGGAGCCAGCGCACTATCGGGCCGTCCATGGTCTGAACGACTTCTGACGGGTCGATATACTGTCCGGTGGCGAACATCTCGGGCAGTACGTAGATATCGGCCCCGCATCCGCCGCCTATCAGATTGTCAAGGTCTGAAAGGTTGCTCTGCCAATCGCCTTTTACGGGCGCATTCTGTACGATTGAGATTCTCATATTGTGCCTGCAAAAATACGTTATATTTCCCACAATTATTTATATTTGCCATAATCAAACAAAACACCTTCAGATGAAAACTTATAGATTATTGACCATTGCAGCGGCAATTGCCGTTTCAGTTACAGTCAAAGCACAGACAGTGAGTGGTTCAGTGGATGACGGCTATGAAATAAAGGCCGGCAAAGTGACAATGAAAGTCAGCGCCAAGGAGGGCGGTAAAATCATTTCATACAAGTACAATGATACAGAGATGCTGTCTCAGTTGAGAATGCAGAACCAGTATGGCAGTACGTTCTGGACCAGCCCTCAGAAAGAGTGGAACTGGCCTCCCGTAACTGAATTTGACCGTGCTGCATATAACGACGAGTCACATCTTTGCAAGCGCACTTTCGGAGATAACACCCAGTCACTGTTCCTGACCAGTCAGATAGGCCGCAAACTGCCGTTCCAGATACTCAAGCAGTATGCTCCGGATCCCAAGGGCAAGTTCATACGTGTGTCATATACAATAATCAACAAGGGTGATGAGACCCGCAAGGTTGCCCCATGGGAGATATCACGCGTAGTAGCCGATGAAGAGGGCCTGATTTTCTTTGACGCTCCCGTAGAGAGCATCACACCGGCAAACCTTATCCCTTTCAAAGGAGAGGCAGGCGCATCATGGTATAACTTTGAGACCGGAACCCAGAACCGCAAGATCAACGCCGATGGCAAGGGTTGGCTGGCATACGCCGCAAACGGCCTGCTCATGATAAAGAAGTTCGATGACATCAACCCCTCGCAGCCCGCACCCGATGAGGCCGAGATTCAGGTCTATGTAAACCAGGGCAAGACCTACATTGAATTGGAGAGTCAGGGTGAGTACAAGACATTGACTCCCGGCGAGGGCTTTACCTGGGATGTTGACTGGTATTTGGTTCCTCTCAAGGATAAACCTGTACCTTCCAAGAAACTGCTTGACCAGGTACGCAAGACCATCAAGTAAAACCGTATTGAACATTCCTAAACAACAGCATATGAAAACTTTAAAGCAATTACTGACCGTCATGGCGGCATTATTCCTATGTGCCGCACCTGCCGCAGCGCAGGAGAGTGTTCCCGTTTACAAGAACACCAACTATTCATTCCAGGAGAGAGCAGTAGATCTGGTCTCACGCCTTACACTTGAAGAGAAACAGGCCCTTCTGGGCAACAACATGGCTGCCGTGCCACGTCTGGGCATAAAGCAGTACAATGTGTGGAGTGAGGCTCTTCACGGAGTCCTTTCAGGCGCAAACGCACAGGCCGGCCTGCAGGGACCTACATCATTCCCGGGCAGCGTGGCTCTGGGCTCGTCATGGGATCCTGATCTGTTACAGCTTGAGGCATCGGTTATAGCCGATGAGGCCCGCGCCATATTCCAGACCGGTACCAAGGGACTTACATTCTGGAGCCCGGTTGTGGAGCCTATCCGTGACCCGCGCTGGGGCCGTACGGGCGAGAGTTACGGTGAGGATCCGTTCCTGGCTGCTGTCATGAGCGGCGGATTCGTGCGTGGCATGATGGGCGATGACCCCAATTACATCAAGGCTGTACCGTGTGCCAAGCACTATTTTGCCAACAACAGTGAGTTTGACCGTCATGTGGGCAGTTCCAATATGGACAGCCGTGACATGCGTGAGTTCTACCTCTATCCCTACAAGGAACTGATTGAGAAGGATAACTTGCCTTCAATCATGTCATCGTACAACGCTGTGAACCATGTTCCCACATCGGCCAGCGGACTCTATCTGGATACGATTGCCCGCCGCACATACGGCATGAAGGGTTACGTTACCGGTGACTGCGCCGCCATTGAGGATATCTATACCGGTCACTACTATGTGGAGACTGCCGAGGAGGCAACTGCCGCAGGCCTGCGTGCAGGTGTTGACTCTGACTGCGGAAGCGTTTATCAGCGTTACGCCTTGAGTGCACTGGAGAAGGGTCTCATCACGGAGGCCGATATGGACCGCGCATTGGTAAACATGTTCACCATCCGTATGCGTACCGGTGAATTCGATCCTCTGATGAAGGTTCCGTATGCAAACTTCCCGCCCAGCACCGTGAACTCGGAGCGTAGCCAGGCCATTGCACTTGAGGTGGCTACACGTACTCCGGTCCTGCTTAAGAACAATGTAGTTCCGGGTAAGACTAACAAGGCTCTGCCTATCAATCTTAAGGATATCAAGAGCATCGCTCTGATTGGCCCGCAGGCTGACCGCGTGGAGCTGGGACCGTACTCAGGTCGTCCTGAGCAGTCAAGCCGCACGACCCCGTACGCAGGTATCAGCAAGTATATCGCTGATAAGGGTCTGGATATTGAGGTTACTCTGGCATCGGGCGGAAGCACCAAGAGCAAGAGCAACCTGCTGTATGTTGCATATTTTGACCTGGAGAAGGCCGATGGCAGCAAGAGCCATCATGATGCCACCAAGTATAGTTCTTCATCTGAGGGTATCACCGTAGGTTCCGGTATGGGTACCGAGGAGCAGGTGCGTTCAATTGATGACGGCTCATGGACCGCATATGAGAATGTTGACCTTATCAACGTTGAGAAGATTACCATCGGCGCAAACATCCCGACCGAGGGCGGTATCATTGAGGTGCATGTGGGTTCACCTGAGGGTAACCTGATAAGCACCATCGAGGCAACCCGTGCATCGGGCAAGAGGGTAGGAGGCGTTTACGGCGCAAGTACCCCCATGGAGGCCAAGGTTAACAAGTTGGGTTACAACGGTCCGCAGACCCTGTACCTGGTTTATAAGGCACCTGAGGATGATGAGATTGCACAGGATGTGCTGGATACAGCAGCCAAGAGCGACGTGGCTATCGTGTTTGTAGGAACCGATGAGAACACCGCCACCGAGGAGGCTGACCGTCTGACTCTGGATCTGCCTGGCAATCAGGTGAAGCTGATTAAGGCTGTGGCCGAGAAGAACAAGAACACCATTGTTGTGATGCAGACTCTGGGTTGCGTCGAGGTTGAGGAGTTCAAGGATCTGGAGAACATTCCGGGTATGCTCTGGACCGGTTACAACGGCCAGGCTCAGGGTGCCGCCATTCCGATGATCCTGTTCGGTGACGTCAATCCCGGCGGTAAGCTGAATGCCACCTGGTATAAGTCGGTCAAGGACCTGCCTGCCATCACCGATTACACCTTGCGTGCTGAGAACGGCAAGCCCGGACGTACGCTGTGGTACTTTACCAAGCCGGTTTCCTATGAGTTCGGTTATGGTATAAGCTACACTACTTTTGAGTACTCGGACTTTGCAATCAGCAAGAGTTCAATCACTCCTGATGATAAGATTACTGTTAGCGTAAACGTCAAGAATACAGGTGATTATGATGGTGATGAGGTTGTTCAGATATATGTTTCCACGCCTGAGAGCCCCGCATCTTTGCAGCGTCCTATCAAGCGACTGAAGGGATTCAAGCGCGTTACGATTCCGCGCGGACAGTCACGTCTTGTAGAAATTGAGATTGACTGCGCCGACCTCTGGTTCTGGGATATGGATAAAGACCGTATCACCTATGACTCAGGCAAGTACAACTTTGAGATAGGTTCATCATCACAGGATATCCGCGGAACCGTAAGCGCCAATATGGACGGAAAGTTTACCCCGCAGCTCAAGACCGTGGTTTCTGACTGCCGCGTATCAGTTCTTGATATAGGCCAGACCGCCCAGTTCATCACAACAGCTGCACTCACCGATGACTCGTTCCTGGGTCTGGACAAGGCTACCGTGAAGTTTGTAAGCAGCAATCCCGCTGTGGCAGAGGTTAGCGAGTCAGGTCTGCTCACAGCCAAGGGCTCAGGTATTGCAACAATCACCACAATCGTTACTTATAACGGCAAGAGCGTAAGTGACAGCTACTCTATAAAGGTTAATCCGGATCTGACACTGGCAAGCCTCAAGAGTGGCAGCAAGTCACTGCTAAAGGGCAGCAGCAGACAGTACAGTGTGCTGGCAAGCAAGCCCGCCAAGGTTACTGCAACGACCAAGTCCAAGAACATGGCCATAAGAGTTGAACAGGCCGATAAGGTACCTGGCACGGCAGTCGTTACAGTTGCCGATCCCATTACCGGCGATGCTGACACCTATATGGTCAACTTTGGTACCAAAGGTGTATCCGATGAGTTCAACGGCAGCTCACTTGGCAAGCAGTGGAGCGTGATACGTGAAGAGAAGTCAGGTTATGCGCTGCATGACGGTGTACTGGAGATCACAGCCGCTGCAGGCGATATCAACGCTGCTGCTGACAATGCACAGAACATTGTGCTGCAGAGCGCCAACACCGACTGGACCATAGAGACTAAACTGCAGACATCGGCTGTACCTGCCGCTCCTGCACAGAACGCAGGTCTGGTGGCTTATCAGGATGACTCACACTTTGTCAAGCTGGTTTATGCCGCTCAGGGATTCCGCCGCGGGCAGCAGCAGGCTGCTGCAGCTCCTGCAGTTGGAAGCCTGCAACTCTATGCCGAGGAGAACGGTAGCGCAAAAACCACTCTGAACGTACCTCTGACTGATGCCGGCATCCAGGACAACACCATCTGGCTGCGTCTTGTAAAGGCTGGCAGCGTTTATACCGCGTTCTATTCGGCCGACGGCAAGAATTGGGTCGAGGCAGGACAGGTGGACGTTGTGCTTAAGGATATACAGGCTGGTGTGATGGCCGCTTTGGGTGCTGCAAATGCACGTGGTGGCATGCGTATGCCAGCAGGTGCAGGTGCTCCCGGTGCGGGTGCTCAGGGTGCTGCTGCAACTCCTGCTGCCCCGTTCAAAGCCAGCTTTGACAAGTTCAGCATAACCAGTAAATGATCCTGTTACGGAACATAATTATGAAAGTGTCACTGACCATGGCTCTGCTGTGGTCAGCGACGCTTTTTTATGTTCAAGCCGCAACGCCTCAGGTTGCCGATATAAAGCCGTATAAGGAGGGATTCGTGATAGCGTATTCTGACGGCAAGCTCTGTTTTACCGATATTGATGGCATTGTTCTGGACAGCGTTCAACTCAAAACGGAGGTTGCTGGCATAGATATACGTGAGGATTATGTGCTCGCGGTCACTCCTGACTGCGCGGTGATGAAGGTGCTGCAGAACGGCCGTAGCAGCCGTCTGTGCCGCAGTCAGATCGGGAACGGCGCCGACAGGGTAGTGGGTATAGCCTGTTCCAGTGACAGGATCCTTATCCTGACTGTGAGCGGAAAGATTCTTGGTACCTCTGATTTTAAGAGTTTCTCTACGCTGGATTTCAACTCTACGTACAGCTCATACTATGATTACGCACGTTTTTGTGCCATATGCGCATCAGACAACTTTTTCTATATAGCTGGTACATACGCTGACGGGATGCCGGCAGTGTTTACATCGGCTGCGGGAAATATCTGGAGCGAGCGTACGCTGACTTATGTTCAAGGGGCCGAGACTCTCCAACTGGAGCAGCAGCCTCTGGACCTGGCTTATGACAGCCGTATGGACCGTTTTGTGCTGGCATGCACTGACGGTTACGTTTTCTATATGCCTGGCTGCTCACATTGCAATTCAATTGAGCGTAAGTCAGGGGATGACATCAAGGCACTAGCTTTCAATTCAGGGTACAGTATTTTCAAATAGCATATGAGTCATAATCCGTTATTGCCGTATCTGATAGAGGGGCGTGTGGAAGCCGGTTGTGATGAGGCCGGACGCGGTTGCCTGGCCGGACCTGTCTATGCGGCTGCGGTGATTCTGCCGCCCGATTTCAGGAATGAACTGCTGAATGATTCCAAGCAGCTCACCGAGAAGCAGCGTTATGAACTACGTCCTGTCATAGAGAAAGAGGCTCTGGCCTGGGCCGTGGGTGTGGTTGATAACAGGGAGATAGACAAGATCAATATCCTGAAGGCGTCATTCACAGCCATGCATCGGGCTATAGACCAGCTGAAGATACGCCCTCAACACCTGCTTATAGACGGTAACCGGTTCATCCCGTATCCGGGCATTCCGCATACCACAATAGTAAAGGGTGACGGCAAGATGATGTCTATCGCGGCGGCTTCCGTTTTGGCCAAGACCTACCGTGATGATTTCATGAATCGTATAGCCGATGAGTACCCTCAGTATGACTGGCGTGAGAACAAGGGCTATCCCACGGCTAAACACCGTGAGGCTATAAAACAATACGGGACCACACCATATCACAGGATGTCATTCAATCTTTTGGGTGACGGGCAACTGTCATTGGATTTTCAGTAAATAAAACTTATCTTTGCGCTGATATGCGTAAGGATTTTTTATTGTCAGCTCTTTTGGTGACGCTGCTGGTTTCATGCTCGGCATTTGATGATTGGTTTGGAAGGGACGACAACCTTAAGGCCGGGGATATGTCAACAGCCGTTACTGATGACGGCCAGTTGTACAACATGAACTTTGACCTGTGGAGCAAGGATGACGGAGACTGGGTGTGTTATGGTTCATCGGCCGACGCTGACCAGAAGATGGTGTGGGGATCGGCCAATTCCAGTACTTCATCATTCGGAAAGCAAACCTGCGTACCGGAAAGCGGGTTTCTGGCAGTTGAGGGAGAGGGTAAGCATGCCGTTAAACTGAAGACACAACTCATAAAGGCCATTATAGTAAAGAAACTGGCGGCCGGCAGCATATTTACCGGCAGTATGGGCACCACCAATTATACCAAGATGACAGCTACCCTTAATTGGGGCATACCCTTTACTTTGAGGCCAAAAGCTCTTGAAGGATACGCCTGCTATAAACCCAAGACAATCAATGTAGCCAACAAACCGTATTCGGACAAGAAGGGAACCTTAGACAAGGGTCACGTGTTTGTGCTGTTGACTGATTGGGACAGCCAGTTCACGGTTGATCCTGCCAAGGACAGGTTTGTGGATCCTGAAGACGACAGGGTGATAGGCTATGGAAAGATTACCTTTGACAGCATAATGGACGGGTACGAAAAATTTACCCTAGATATAGATTACCGTGATGAACGTACGCCCAAGTTTGTGGTTGTCGTGGCCTCATCCAGTGCTTTTGGCGACTACTTCACCGGTGGCGAAGGGAGCGCACTTTATTTGGATGAATTCAGGTTTATCTATTGATTTACCGCATTTTTCCATTATATTTGCGTAACCACAAAAGTCAAACTTACTGACCATGTTGAAAAAAATCAGAGTCATATTGGCGGCGTTGTTCCTTGTGGGAATAACGCTGCTTTTCATTGGAGTAGGGCATAACTGCTGGGGCTGGATGGCCAAACTCCAGTTTCTGCCTTCACTGCTTGCCCTGAACTTTGCCGTGATCATAGGCATCGTTCTGATCACGATGCTTTTTGGCCGTATCTACTGCTCTGTGATATGCCCTATGGGTATATTCCAGGATCTTGTCATCTGGATACGTCGCAAGGGAGAGAAACTGTTCAAAAAGAAGAAAACCCACAAGTTCAAGTATGTAAACGAGCACAAGTGGGTGCGTTACGGCGTATTGGTGCTCTCAATCGGGTCAATATTTGCAAGCGGCCAGATGCTGATTGCACTTATCGCCCCATACAGTGCCTATGGCCGAATAGTACGCTCTGTGGCTGCTCTGGGATCAGATTCCATGACACTGCCTCTTCTTATAACCGGCCTGCTCACATTGGTGATAATCTGTGTCTGCGCATGGATGTGGGGTAGAGAGTACTGCAATACAGTCTGCCCTGTGGGTACGTTGCTCTGCTTTTTCAGCCGTTTCTCAATGTTCCGCCCGCAGATTGAAGAGAGCAAGTGCATTAACTGCGGCAAGTGCGGACGCCAGTGTAAGGCCGGGTGTATAGACACCAAGAACCACAAGATAGACTACAGCCGTTGCGTGGACTGCTTTGACTGCATAGAGACCTGTCAGGAGGGAGCAATACAGTTCAAGACGGTCTGCAAGAGTAAATCCTGTTCCGTTAAGGCCGATGAGCCCGTCGATGAGGGCCGTCGCGCATTCCTGGTAACCGGTGCGGTGTTGGCTGCCAGTGCCGCTGCCCATGCGCAGGACCATATGCACGGAGGTTTTGCCGAGGTGATTGACAAGAAATCACCCGAGCGCTCTGAACGTCTGGTTCCGTTCGGTGCCGGCAGCGTCAAGAACTTTTATAATCACTGCACCGCCTGCCAATTGTGCGTTAGCGCCTGCAAGAACGGCGTACTTAGACCCTCATCGGACCTGGAGCATTTCCTGCAGCCGGTAATGGGTTATGAGAACGGCTATTGCCGTCCGGAATGTACCGCCTGTAGCCAGGTTTGTCCCGCAGGTGCAATCAAACCAGTTACAGTTGGTCAGAAACAGACTATCCGCATTGGTGTGGCAAAAGTCAACCTGGATTTGTGCCTTCCCGCACAGGGTAAGGACAGTTGTGGAAACTGCTCGTATCACTGCCCGTCGGGTGCCATTCGTATGGTGCGCCAGCCGGGTTCACGCAACCAGATTCCATCGGTTGTTGAGGACCGCTGCATAGGCTGCGGTGCATGTGAGAACCTATGCCCGTCACGCCCCATCAGCGCCATAACCGTAAACGGACTATCTATTCACCACAATGCCTGAACACTATGAAAAGAAGAGAATTCATTAAATATATGGGCGCAGGTGCAGCCGCACTGGCTCTTGATTCCTGTACCCCCGAGGCCGCCAAGAATCCCGGCAAGGCCTCAACATCAAACAAGGATCTGCACGGAGAGATGCTGCAGAACTATCCCGGCATAGGTGTGCTGGGTTACGGTTGCATGCGCTGGCCACAGAAACGTAACGAGCAGGGTCGTAATGTGATTGACCAGGAAGAGGTAAACCGTCTGGTAGACTTTGCGCTGGAGCACGGAGTGAACTACTTTGACACATCACCTGTATATCTGGGAGGAGACAGCGAGCGTGCTACCGCCGAGGCTCTTAACCGCCACCCGCGTGAGAGTTGGCTTATTGCAACCAAGATGTCGGTATTCAACGCCACATCATATGATGACTGCGTTGCAATGTACCATAAGTCTCTGGATATTTTCAAGACAGACCATCTTGATTATTATCTGTTGCATGGAATAGGTACACTGAATGATTTCAACACCCGTTTCAAGAATACCGGAGTGATGGAGTTTCTGCTTAAGGAGCGTGAGGCCGGTCATATCCGTAACCTTGGATTCTCGTTCCACGGAAATCAGGAAGGATTTGACCAGATCATAGCCCTGCACGACCAGTATCACTGGGATTTTGTCCAGATCCAGATGAACTATGTGGACTGGGAGCATCCCAACGGCCGCAATACCCGTGCTGATTACCTCTATGCTGAACTTGATAAGCGTGAGATTCCCATCGTGATTATGGAGCCTCTGCGCGGCGGAGCCTTATCGGACGTACCGGCACAGATTGCCGACCAGCTCAAGGAACGTGAGCCCGAGCGCTCAATCGCATCATGGGCATTCCGTTATGTGGGCAGTTTCCCGCGTGTGCTCACCGCACTTAGCGGCATGACCTATATGGAACACTTGGTAGACAACCTGGAGACCTATTTGGATTTCCAGCCGCTGGATGATGAGGAGAAAAAGATGCTGCTTGACATTGCAACCCAGATGGAGGACTATCCGCTGGTAAAGTGCACCGCCTGCAACTACTGCATGCCTTGCCCGTACGGCATCAACATTCCCGGCATATTCAAGTTCTACAACGACAATATTACCGCCGGTACATATGTAAAGAGCAAGGATCAGGAGCATTATGCCCGTGCCCGCCGCAAGTATCTGCTGGCCTACAACGAGGCAATCCCCACAGTACGTCAGGCCGATCACTGCATAGCCTGCCGCCGCTGCGAGCGTGACTGCCCGCAGAACATCCGCATCCCCGATGAGCTGCGCCGCATTGACCGCTACATAGAATCACTCAAACGCGAAACCATCGAGTGAAAGCAGATATAGCATACGTACAGGAAAAGTTCAGGGAGTTTAACGTCAGGATGTTTGACGGTAAGCTCCCTGAACCTCCTATATCCATCACCAATGCCAAGACCTACTTTGGCGTGTGCGCTTTCCGAAAGCACCGTAAATGGCACGGCAAAGTGGAGTACTCTGATTTCAAAATACGCATAAGCCGCAGGTTTGACCAGCCACAGGAGGAGATTGACGACACAATCATCCATGAGATGATTCACTATTGGATAGGTCTTTTCAGTCCGGCCGATATGCCCGGCCACAGCCCGCTGTTCCGTAAGATGATGGCCGATATAAACACCCGATTTGGCCGACACATCAGCGTGTCACACCGCCTCAGCGCTGAGCAGCAGGAGCAGGCAATCGATAATCGGCCCAAGAAACACATCGTGACCAGTGTGGTGTTGAAAGACGGCCGCACCGGAATCAAGGTAATCCCCTGCATGGAGCGTCACATCCGCCGTTACCGCCGCGGCATGATGGCCAGCGGCAAGGTCAGTTCCATAGAGTTCTACCAAACCACCGATCCCTTCTTTAACCGTTTCCCCAGCTCATCTGCCTTCACCGTCTACTTCCTGGATCCTGAAACTATCGCCTCCCACCTCTCTGAAATGCAACGTTTGCGTTAAGCCAAACGACCAGAGGAAGCTTGCTTACTCTGGCGTGGCGAGCAAAGGTCGCAATCGACGGATGGTCGATTGCAGCGTTTTTGCAACGCTATTTTGCTGTTTTGATGATATATCTGTATTTACATTTGTACCAGAAACATTAAACAATGAGTATGAAAAAGCATTTAGTCCTATTGTCAGCTCTGCTGCTTCAAGTAGTAGCAGTTTCCGTGTTTGCACAGGGTGAAGTTCCGATGACTATTGATATGTCGGAGTTTGAAGGACTTGGAATTACGACCGTTGATGAAGCACTTATCGGAAGAATTGCAGACCTGGATGTGATTTTTAATGAAGATGGGGCATTGACGGATTATGTTGCTCCCAAATATTATGATATCGATATGTACAGGTCCTCAAAAGTTACGTCGCAGGATCCGTTAAATATAGATATACCTGGTGTTGAGTTTAAAGTTGACAATAACGGCTTACGACAGATAGTTTCGTTGCCTGAACAATACTATACTGATATTGAGAATGGTCATGGGTATGTTGACTTGGGACTCAGCGTCAAATGGGCAACCTGCAACATAGGCGCAGACAGTCCAGAAAAGACTGGCGGCAAATACGCTTGGGGTGAAGTTACCACAAAGTCTGATTACACCTGGCAAAACTACCGTTTTAACAACGGGAGTGAAAGTTATTGGAGAGTGCAACTGTCCAAATACAATTCTGACAGCAAACTGGGACCTGTCGATATGCGTGAGGTGCTTGAGCCGGAGGATGATGCTGCACATGTAAATTGGGGCGGAAACTGGCGCATTCCTACTGCCCAGGAGTTTCAGGAATTGGCAAATAACTGCACTTTTGTCTGGTCCACACTGAACGGAACTGAGGGTTGTCTGATTGTAAGCAATAAACCGGGTTATACAGACCGTTTCATTTTCCTGCCCACAACAAGAAAGCGTACGGATGTCCTTACACCCAATGGTTACTATTGGTCCAGCACAACCAACCTTACTGATAGAAGAGGGTCTGTTAATCCCGGGCCATGCAGTAGCTATGCCTTCTTTATGTGGGATATTGTCAGCAATCTTGAGATCAGAATCAATCTTGAGAACCATCGGAGCTTTGGTCTTCCCATCCGTCCCGTTTGTCCCATCCCTGAGTCCTTCAATCAGTGAAGAGCTTGTCCAAATCGAATTTGAAACAACCGTATTTGACTGCCATGAATCTGGACGGCTCTTTTTTAAGTTGCTGTGTGATTACGATATTGCCCCCTTCGTACTTGTCGGGCTTGAAATATAGAATCAGTTCCTGGTCATCGTCATTGATCTGATAGATAGTCTCAAACTCCTTTTCTTGTATTGTAGAGACCACTGATTTCTGCAGTTCATCTGTCATATCGGTTCCGTTATCCTGACTGGTGGCCGATACCATCTCAATGCCGGATATATGATTTACCAGGTACTCTACATCGATCCCCTTGATCTTGGGTACTCCCTTTTTCAGGTTGGGATTACTGCGGTTGATACTGGCTGAGTAGAAGTATTCAACTCCTTTGGAACGTGATATGCTCCCGAAAAAGCCTTTCTGGGCACTTGCTCCGCATGCCATCATGAGCATGAAAAGCATTATTGTCAGTCTGTGTGTTATATGTTTCATATCTGTAGTTGCTTTTTAGAATAAAAAATCAATTGCATCATCCGTATTCTGGGATCCAAGTTCAAAAGCATAGAACAGCAGATCCATGGCCTCGTCGGTTTTCCGGATATCGTAATTGTGTTCTTTGATACCCAGAAGGACAGCTGCGGCCAGGCATGCGGCTATACCGGCAGCCGGTAATAAGCGGCGCATAACTATATTGCGTTTGCGGGCAGCTTTTTCCTGCTTCTCCCACATGTCAATCTGCATGGAAAGACGTTTCTCCAGATCCTCCGGTACGGGGATCTTTTCAAGTTCCTTGTAATCAATCTTATCCATTTGTATGTCCTTTTAATTTGTCTGTCAGTTTGTTCT
>Ga0310690_10002264_pt1 | contig 31850 bp, 32 predicted proteins | sample AusTroGonzalo_MG_2_FD_207661 | JGI IMG/M metagenome (GOLD analysis project Ga0310690, IMG submission 207661) | Bovine rumen microbial communities from tropical cattle in Woodstock, Queensland, Australia - Gonzalo_04 (v2) (version 2) | ecosystem: Host-associated > Mammals > Digestive system >...
ATCCCGGACCGTCGCTCATCATCGCTTACGCTCCGTGTATCAACCACGGTCTGAAAGCCGGTATGGGTCACAGCCAGGAAGAGGAGGCAAAGGCCGTTGAGTGTGGTTACTGGCACCTCTGGCGTTACAACCCGCAGCTTGAGGCAGAAGGCAAGAATCCGTTCTCGCTCGACTCCAAAGAGCCTAACTGGGATAACTTCCAAGCCTTCCTCAAGGGTGAGGTGCGTTTCGCTTCCGTAGCAAAGCAGTTCCCGAAAGAGGCCGACGAGCTCTTCGCCGCCGCACAGGAAAATGCACAATGGCGTTACAAGAGCTACCTGCGTATGCTGGGTACCGCGTGGTAATCCCACGCGTGTACGCGTAATATAACAAGGAGAGACGGCCAATGGTCGTCTCTCTCTTTGTTTAGATTACATCCTTTTCTCCCTCGCGGATTACGTTCCCGACAAGGAGCTTTAGCTCCGCCCCCCCTCTGTTTTCCTCCGATTTCCCCCATTTCCTTTCCAAAACGCAGATATTTCTCACTTTCTCGCTCATTTTCTTGCATATCTCAAAATTTTTTCGTACCTTTGCGCCAAGTTTGGCGCAGAACGAAAAAAAATGAATAATGAACATCAACATTCTATGTTAGTTGCTCCGAATGGCATTCGGGAAAATGAACATAGAGAAAGGGACAATAATCATCAATGGCATTGGCAAGAACCAGGAACCGCATGGAAAGGTGTGGGCATTTACCATGTGACACTAACAGTAACCTCTCGTCTACCCTTGTTGGGTACGCTTGTTATTCCCGATAACGATCCTAAGCAAGCATGGGTAGAGCGTACTGCATTGGGAGAGGCTTTGGTAGACTGCTTATGGACTGTTCCGGAATATCACCCTGATGTACGTATTATTAGTTTTGACTTGATGCCCAATCATCTGCATACCATATGGCATGTGACTCGTCCGATGCCTACCGGTATCAAATCAGTAGTACGTGGATTTTGGCAGGCGGTTAAACAGATTGGACGTGAATATTCTATGTCAGTTGACCCGAATGGCATTCGGGATAATGAACATAGACTAGACCCGATATTCTTAGAAATGCCGTATATCCGAACGATGTCACGCAAGGGGCAATTGGATACTATGATCCATTATACATGGCTCAACCCACAGCGGTTAGCTACAATGTGCCTTATGCCCGGTACTTTTCGCGTACAGGAGAATATAACGATTGCGGGGCGAGTATATCGTGGTGTGGGGAACGCGGACCTATTGCAAAGGTCGAAGTATATGCCGGTACATGTACGTCGGACGATGGTAGAAGAAGCAGAGCATGGTGATAATACGCGATTACGCAACTATATGAACGGCTGTGTACTAGCAGCGAGACAGGGGACGGTGATGGTTTCTCCATTTATCAGTAAGCAGGAACAAGCCGTTATGGAGGTGTTGCTTAAAGAAAAACTACCATTTATCTATATAGCCGATAATGGATTTCGGGATTATTATAAGCCATCTGCAGCTCTGTTTGATGCGGTAGCGGCAAAAAAGGTGCTGATATTGAGCCCATGGGAATATGATTCGAACAAGAAACATGTGAGTCGCACGGAATGCATAGAGATGAATAAGATGGCAGAAGAGATCTGTGGAATATAGTTTCTCCCCTTCGAGTCCGCTATACTCCACTAAAACTCATGAAAAGATATGTCATATACATTAGAAAACTATAGCGCGTTTGAATTGCTGAGTAAAGCAATGATATTCGTGAAAGAAGCTGCCGAAGCAGGTGGTTCAGTTAATCTGTACAGATGCCCGAGTAGTGGATTTATTGATGATATTGTTGAAGGCGGAATGTATTTCGAGGACTTCTTGCCGGTTTTCGGCGCATTAGAGGAAGATCCGGACCCGATGCCGAGTGATTATGATTCGGACGAAGAGTATGAAGAGGCTATCCGCAATCATAAGCTGATGTTCACGCTCAACGAGAATGGTTGGAAATTGGCAGAACAGATCAAGCAACTAAATGAGGTTATGAAAGGTATTGTTCCCGACCAATTGCAGATTGAAGCATGGACGCAGCAACATTTAGAAGCCTACAAAACTGAAAATCCGTATCGTTTTAAAGATTAAATCTCTGACTCCTCTCCCGCTGGTCATACTCTCGCTGAATTAACGGCGAGCAACCTTCGTTCATTGATTCGGGATTGTATCCCGACTTGATTACGCCCCCGACAAGGAGCGAAAGCTCCGCTTCTTCGTTTTTTTTGCATTTTTATGCAGATTTATTTGCATATTTCAAAAAAATGCACTAATTTTGCACTCGCTTTCATTTTGTGAAAGGAATATGTAGTACTTTTGCAGCGTCAAAACGAAAATTGCATTATGAACGAGCTGTTATTACAATTGTATTCCAAGTATTGGAATGACATGATGCAGAACGTGTTCAAAGCAGACGAGAAGAATCATCCTTCTGCTTATCCGTTTTTGCTGCAAGTTACTCAACATTATCAAAACGCGCCCAAGCGCGTGATGTTCTGCGGAATGGAAGCCGAATATTGGGGCGGCGAGTTTCGCGAACCTTACGACGCTACTCCCCCTACTTTTATGGAGGAGTATCACGGCTTTGTCAATCACAACTGGGAGAGCAATCGAAAACAAAGACCGGGCAAGAACTCTCCATATTGGAACTTCCAATGGCACATTATGAAGCGTTTTCCGGAAGTGGGATATGTGGCGCAGAACATCGTCAAAATTGGCAAGCGCTGGGATAAAGGCTGCGATGATTTCATTTTCCAATGCACGCTGAAACACTTTCCCGTTTGGAAAGAGGAGTTGAAGATCCTTCGTCCGGATATCATTATTTTCATTGCTCAAGATTCTTACGAAGAACGAATCCGTGCAGTTGCTGGAGATTTTGAAGCCACACCCGATGAGGAACTGGGTAGCTTTTTAACTAAAATAGTTTTCGATGATCCGGAGATGCCTGCTGCCTATCGTATATCAATGGTGCCTCGTACTTTACAGTTTCAGGGGTTGTATAATAGGATGGCTGATAAGGTTAGCGATATTATTGCGTCAGCATTGGACTTGCACACAGCGAAAAAGCCTTCGAGAGTCATTTCAAGAGTAACTATAGGCAAAGAGGCTTTTGCGCAAAAAGTACCTTCGGAAAAGGCTAAAGAATATAGAGCCATAGGGCAAAGGTTGAACAAGCGCTATTACGCATATAAAGAGGAATATCCACAATGGTCAGACGAACGTGTGTACGCAGCTGTTGCCTATTCGTATGCCGTTGAGAAAGAGGGGCTGGAGAGAACTAATATCGATCAAGCATCAATCCTTAAACTACGCGGGGATGCCTTTGTCGAAAAAGTAAGGGTATATCTATTGAAAAGACGATACTATAAATCATAAAGTCATGAACAATTTACTATTAAATTTGTATTCGCAGTATTGGGATGGAATGATACAGAATGTCTATAAGGCTGACGAGGTAAATCATCCTTCTTCTTACCCAATTTTGATACAAGCTACGCCGCATTACCAAAACGCAACAAAGCGCGTCATGTTCTGCGGACAGGAAACATACGGCTGGGGAAGAGAGTTTCCTAATCCGGATGCAACTGCTCCAAATAGGTTGATGGGAGTTTATAATGGCTTTGTCAACAAGAACTGGGAAGGAAAACAGATCAAGAAGCCGGGATATAACTCGCCCTATTGGAACTTCCAATGGAACATTATGAAGCGCTTTCCTGATGTCGGCTATGTGGCGCAGAACATCGTCAAGATTGGCAAGCGTAGTAAGACAGGCTGTGATGATTTTATCTTCCAACGAACTCTGGAGTACTTCCCCGTTTGGAAGGAGGAACTAAAGATATTGCGTCCAAACTATATCATTTTTCTGACGGGCTCTTATGATTGGCGTATTCGCAAGGTCGCTGGTGATTTTGAGGTTAAACATGTGGATGGTGTTGATGGCTTATTAGACCAACTAATGTTCAAAGACCCGGCTATGCCTATTGCTTTTCGGACTAATCATCCACGCGCTTTGCAAAGCAAAGGCAAGTATTATTTAATGGCAAATGCCATCAGTGATATCATCTCTAATTTATAAGGAGTATACGCTATGAACAAATCCTCCACATCTTATCTCTTCAACTGCTATATCTGGCTCGTTAATACCATTGCACGAGGACCTATATCTCGCGCCGTAATAGACGACAAATGGGCTCGTTCATCCGTGAATGACTACAAAACGGACTCCATCCCCGAGTGTACTTTCCATCGTTGGCGCAACAATATACAAATGCTTTTCGATGTCAAAATCCTATGCAATAACTATGGCGAGTACTATATCGAGGACAGCAGCAGCCTCCACGATGACGATTGGCGCAATCGCATGCTCAACCTCTTTGCCGTTAATAGCTTGCTCAAAGATTGCAAAGAATTGCGCAGCCAAATTCTCTACGAGCCTGTACCATCTGGCGAAAAGCACCTCTCTACGGTCGTAGAAGCCATGCGAGATCATTGCCTATTGAAAATGACATACCAAAGCTTTAGCAAGCCTGCTCCCACGACCTTCACTGTCGCGCCGTACTGCCTGAAGATGTTCAAGCAACGCTGGTACATGTTAGGTTTCTCGCCGGGCAAGAAGAAAACGCTCATCTATTCGCTGGATCGTATCAAAGAACTAGAACCTACCAACGAGCAATACACACTGCCAAAAGACTTCGATGCGGAGTACTATTTCCGCAACACGTACGGAGTCAGCGGTATGGAAGACAAACCGCAAACGATAGAAATCAAAATCGAGGCCTACCAAGCTAACTACCTGCGCACGTTGCCGCTCCATTCCTCGCAAGAGGAGATCGAACGTCAAGAGCAATTCTCCATCTTCCGTTACAAGGTCGTGCCTACTTTTGAGTTCATCCAAGAACTCCGCAAACACGGCTCTGTCTTGGAAGTCCTAAAACCCCAATGGCTCCGTAACGACATCCGCAAAGATTTAGCGTATCAACTCTCAAAATATCAGGCTGATGACGAAGAACCGGAATCGGATTGGCATCCTCTCACCCAAGAAGAGCACGACCGCATCTTCGGTCGTCAAACAGAAATAGAATTTGTAACCTTCTAAATAATAGATTATATGGAAACGATTAATCAACAACTCAATGTATTATTTGAGAAATGGAAGGATGAAAGAAAATATGATAGCGCCTTTTTCGTTAGTGATGGTCTTGTTTATAAATATAATGCAGCATGGGCTCTTGAAAATGAAAGTGACACTATTGTTGGCTCCATAGCAGATGTCTTCGTCGATGAATTATGGAAAGCGTCGCCATTACGTGTTGCCTTTTTATTAAAGGATACACCCGATCATTGGAGTGATGATATCCGGCAATGGTTACTTTTAGAGACTCCAGACGGAGAACATAGTCGAGCTTTATCAGGAGGTAGAGTCGGAAAAACAGGTTTACTCCCAAACATGGCTAGAATATTGTATGGCTTACGTTATATTAAGCAGTTAAAATACGCTGACTTTGAGGACTTTAAGTGTAAGTATAAAAATCAAATTGTAGAAGCTTGGAATACTTTACCATTTGCATTTGTGGAGACGAAGAAAATTGCAGGAAAACCTTCTGTATCAGAAACAGAGATTAAACAGTATATTGATACAGACGGACATTTACTGAAAGAGGAATTAGATATTTTACAACCAAACGTCATTATATGTACTTGTGCGGATCCTCAATTTAAATTTATTACTGAAGAATATCTTGCAAACGAAGACATAAATGAGGAAGATAAAATTATGTATCGTTATCCTGATGCGGAATTCGTCGAATGCTGCTTATGGTACTATCGTAAAAAGGGTGTAATAGTTATTAAATCGTATCATCCGACTTATAGAGGCAAGATACCCTGGACTATTTTTGAACGGGTAATAAGTCCTATGCGAGCATTATTAAAGAAATATCCAGATTTGAAGCTTTCTGAGTACAAAAAATTAAAATAATTTCTCTCCCTTTCATTTTATAAAAGCCCCATGTAGTAATTTTGCAGCGTGATCCGAAAAGGTCACGCTGTTACTTTATAAATTGATAAATTACTACCATTATGGAACCACTTTGTATTGCTGTTGCACCTTTCTTGCCTAAAGGAAGCAACTACTTTTTTCGCCCGAGTGACAAATTCTATTATGAATTGGACTTGTGGGAGACTGATTTCGAAGAACGAATCGAGACGCTCACTAAGGTGACTGATCTGCGTTATGCCATCGAACGAGGCTTTGATCTCAAAAAACACGTCATGGAATACGTCGAAAACAAGCCGCACGTCCCGGGATATTTGGAGCCGATCCTTGCCGCTTTCCGTAGGTATATCAAGTTCTTGCGTACTGGTGTTGGCTTGTCTGATGGCAAACACGGTATATTAGACCCCATTATGCACCTTGGAGTGGAAGATCTTGTTGACTTGTTTTGCAAAGAAGTAATGATATGCCTGCCGGTAGGCTCTGTTCCTCGCTGGGATTATATTGCTTTGTTGACCGCAAGGAATAAGCATATCATCAGCGGCTCGGAATTCTATAAGATATGCACCAGCCCTACAGATTACTACATAGAAGCACTGGAGCGTATCAATACCCAAGAACGTAAGCACCGCAAAGAGAATGTCATAAAGATAATTGAAATTGAGAATAAATAAATTAAAACATTATGAAAGGACCTTATAAAGACTATAATATTAGTTGTGTCGAGCGTGAGATCATAAGTTTGTATAAAGGACGCAAACATATGCACGATGATCGGAAACAAGCATATTAAAACTCAATCTTTCATCTAGCTACCCGCCTCTTCATCCTTATCATGCCGATATATTTTCCTAGAGACGCTAATGTGTCCTTTTTCATGCTACCTCAAATAGCGCAATAGATTACGTCCCCCGACAAGGAGCTATAGCTCCGCCCCCTTGAAAAAAACGACCTGAGACAGTTGAGATTCTTGAGACACTTTGTCTTGTCCTGAAATACGTTGACACTAAAAAGTGTCGTTATGAAGTACAAAATTACAAAAGCGGACAGGATGAGGATTGTCCATGAGTATGAAACAAGTGATCTAAGTTATGATGAATTAGCGCGAAAACATGGTCTTCCATGCGGGTCAACGATTGCAACTTGGCGCAGACGTTTGGATAATTCAAAAAAAAGTAGTATCTTTGCAGCCGATTTGAAACCTCGAAGAGTTATGCAAGATGCCGAACGTCAGGAATTGGAGTCTCAGATCGCCGATTTGAAGCAGCGTCTTCACAAGGCAGAGATGCAGAACTTAGCGTTAAACACGCTGATAGATGTCGCTGAGGAGCAAGGACTTGCGATACGAAAAAAATGTGGGGCCAAGCAGTAGAACGTATCTGCGAGCGGCAAGGCTTGTCCGTAGAAGCCGCAAGCAATCTGTTTGGCCATACAAGACAGGCCTACTACCAACAACGCGACCGGAACAGAAACCATTTGGCGCATGAACGTGCAATAGTAGAGATGGCTCGTTCCATCCGCGAGGAAGACGCCGGAATTGGTAGATACAAGATGTGGCGCATGATCCAAGACGCCTACATGCCGGACTGGATGCCCGGTAGAGACGCGTTCTTTAAGATTATGGACAGATACGGACTGACGTTACAACGTCCTCGTTCGCGCCATACGACTAACTCTAACCACCGCTTTCGCAGGTATCACAACCTAACGAAAGGATTAGAGTTGACGCAGCCTAATCAGCTGTGGGTGAGTGATATAACGTACATTGACATAGCGAACGACAGTCATTATTTGCATTTAGTGACGGACGCCTACTCGCATAAGATTGTAGGTTGGTGTTTTGCCGAATCGTTGAGTGCCAGACATACATTGGAGGCACTTAAGATGGCAATAGCTCAGACTGGGAAGGATGACCTAAGCGGACTGATACACCATTCGGACAGAGGAATCCAGTACTGCTGTAATGCTTATGTGGAAGAACTTATTTCTCATGGTATAAGCATCAGTATGACAGAGGATTACAAGCCCACTGACAATGCGATAGCGGAGCGCGTGAATGGAATTATTAAGCAAGAACTCATCTATCGACGCAAGCAATTTGTGTCATACGAAGAAGCGAAAGAGGCGATAGAACGGTTTATCACCTTTTATAATAATAGCCGTCCGCACATGAGTATCGGGTATCAGACTCCGTCTGTTGCGCACCAACAAGTCGGTGCACAACAGAGGTATTGGAAAGGATATTACGAGCTGTGTCAACAAAAACAGTACAAAGAATGTAAACAAATTTAGGACGATGTCAACTTTTTTAGGAAAGTGTAAACATTTTTCAGGAGAGTGTCAAGTCTTTTAGTTAAAATCATTAAAAAACTGTCAACGTTATATAGGAAAAGTCACTTTCAGCCTAACTGTCTCAACTATCTCAAGAATCTCATGCAAATTTTTGCATGGCACTCTTGACACTCTTGGCACACTTCTCTCCAAATAATCGTGCCCTTGTGGCTAAGAACTGTGTCAACTGTGCCAACTATGCCATGCGTTTTTTTCTCCGTCTGTTTCGTTTGGATTGAATCCAAACATCTATAGTATTATATACTACTATGTATATAATACAGAACCTTCAAAACGTTAGTGATTCTTTAGATATTCCTTAGATATTCCTTAGTCATTGCCCTTACTATTACCTACCCCGAAACATGGCATTTGCTCATTTTTTTATGATTTTTCTTGCATATGTCAAAAAAATGTTGTAATTTTGCAGCCGCAAAAATAAAAATTACATAGATATGAAAGTATTTCAGAAGTTGTTTATGCTGGCTATGATTGCCGGTGCGATGATGATGATGGGTTGCGCCAACAAGGGAGCAGCAACCATTAGTGTAAAAGTGATGAAAGCCGGAAAGGCGCAAGTGGGAGAGCAAGTGTACATGTACAGAGGTTCGTTGCAGGATGCTTTCCTGATGCACAAAGTACATGCTACAAGAAACGTCGCTACCGATGGAAACGGCGTAGCAGAGTTTTCTATCACGTTATCGGATTTTGGAGCAGGGGGTGACCAGGCTACCTTCATTTTTGAGACCTTTGATGCCGCAGAAAATGTGAACGGTAAAGTAGCGGTATCTGTTCGCAAAGGAGATTCCAAAACTGCTACAATCAACCAATAAATAATCGTTTTTTAAACTAAAACCGCCATCATTAGGCGGTTTTTTTGTGTTTGGTCTTGCATATATCAAAAAAAAGTAGTAATTTTGTGGCGATTTTTGAAAAATGCCCCTTTTGGCATTATTGCGAGCATATTTTTTTAACATAATAATCAAATGAAACCAATCAATGAATTGACCATTGCGATGGCAAGTGACCACGCAGGTTTTGGACTCAAATCCATGATTCAGTTGTACTTGGAGCGTGAAGGCGCCAAGGTGATCGACTTCGGCTGTAACTCTATGGATAACTGTGACTTCCCCGATTTTGCGCACCCGATGGCTACGGCCGTAGAGAAAGGCGAATGTGACTTAGGTCTCGGCTTCTGCTTCACCGGAAACGGTATGAGCATGGCAGCTAACACGCACCCTCATGTACGTGCGACTATCTGTTGGGAATCGCGTATGGCAGAGAACGCCCGCCGTTTCTTTGATGCGAACGTCCTCTGCTTGCCGGCAGGTTATGTCGCTCCCGACAAGGCGCTGGATATCATTCACGCGTTCGTAACTACCGCTTTTGACGGTGGAGAACGCTATGTACGTCGAATCAGTCATTTAGCAAATCCGAATGAATACAAATAAGATGAAAAAGCTTAATGTAAAATTGCACATTTTAGCACCGCTGACAGCGTTGGTAGTGCTGGTTCTTTGGTTCTTGCCGGCATCGGCTTTCGGCATTGAAGGACTGACGGTCGTTCAGCAGCGCACGATAGCTATTTTTGCGTACGCAGCCTTGATGTGGATGTTTGAAATCATCCCGGCGTGGGCTACTTCCGTAACCACGATCGTTTTCCTGTTATTGGCGGTATCGAATAAGGGTCTGACCAATCCCGATATGGGTTCGTTGGTCAATTTCCGCGAACTGATGGCTTCGTTTGCCGACCCGATCATCATGCTCTTCCTGGGCGGTTTCGTCTTGGCTATCGCAGCCAGCAAGGTGGGCTTGGATGTGGTCCTCGCACGTGTGATGCTTAAGCCTTTCGGTACGAACCCCAAATGGGTGTTGCTCGGTTTCCTGACCCTCATCAGCGTCATGTCTATGTTTATGAGTAATACGGCAACGGCGGCGATGATGCTTGCTTTCTTGGCGCCGGTACTCCGTACGCTGCCGGCAGATGGAGGTGGTCGTGTGAGCCTCGCGATGTCCATTCCTATTGCGGCTAATATCGGTGGTCTGGGTACACCTATCGGTACGCCTCCTAACGCCATCGCTATCGGTCAGTTGGCGGCTATGGATATCAACGTCGGTTTCGGCGCATGGATGATCCGCATGGTGCCGGTAGTGATCATCATGATCCTTTTCGCATGGTGGTTGCTGATGTTCCTCTTCCCCTTCAAAGCGAAGGACGTACAGATCGTCATCCAGCCAGATGAGCACCATCAGATCGGTTGGGAGTTCTGGGTAGTAACGGTGACCTTCATCGCGACGATCCTCCTCTGGATGACGGGTGAGCTCACTCACCTCAACTCCAATGTGGTTGCTCTCATTCCGTTTGCAGTCTTTGCCTTATTAGGTATCTTCAAACGCGATGACTTTGCGAAGATTGACTGGCACGTGCTGTGGATGGTAGCCGGTGGTTTTGCTATCGGAACGGCGCTCAACAAGACCGGTCTTGCCGCTGCGCTGGTAGAGGCTATCCCGTTCGCCAGCTGGTCGGCTGTGGCTGTGCTCATCATCGCCGGTCTGCTCGGTTGGTTGCTCTCTAACTTCATCGCCAACTCGTCGGCAGCCAACCTGCTTGTGCCGATCTTGGCCGTTGTGGGTACCGCTATGAGCGAGCAACTGGGTGCTTTCGGTGGCGTAACGACCTTGCTCGTCTGTGTAGCTGCTTCCACCTCGTTCGCTATGTTGCTGCCTATCTCCACACCGCCTAATGCCATCGCTTGTTCGACCGGTCTGATCAAGACCAACGACATGGCGAAAGTGGGACTGATCATTGGTCTGGTGGGTATCGCTCTGGCATACGCAGTAATCATGTTATTCCCGTTCTAAATGGATTGGATACATAATTTATTCTTCGGGACAAGCGTCGCACATTCTGTTTTTGTGCTGGCGCTTGTCATCGCCGGAGGTATATTTCTTGGTACCCGCCTTAAATTCAAAGGCATCACCATCGGTATCACGTGGATCCTTTTCTGCGCGATTGCTGCCAGCCATTTCGGTATGACTCTGCACCCGCTGGTAGAGTCGTTTGCCAAGGATTTCGGTCTCATCCTCTTTGTCTATTCGATAGGCTTGCAGGTCGGTCCGGGATTCTTCTCGTCTTTCGGACAAGGTGGCATTCGGCTCAATATCCTGGCAGCCTGTATCGTGCTGCTCAGTTGTATCACGGCCTATGTCATCCATGTGCTCAGCGGCGTGGATATAGCGACTATGACCGGTGTCCTCTTTGGTGCTGTCACCAACACACCGGGTCTCGGTGCCGCTCAACAGACTTTCTTTGACATCACCGGCGTGGAGAACCCCGATATCGCCTCCGGTTATGCCATGGCTTATCCCTTGGGTGTATTAGGTATCATCTTCTCGCTGCTTCTGCTACGGTGGATGTTCCGGATCAAACCCGAGCAGGAGGAAGAACGGCTACAAGCCGAGCGGGGCGAAGAACGGCATATAGCGCATATCGACATCACGCTGATGAACCCGCAAGTGGACGGTATCCGTGTGCGGGATCTCAAGTTGCTGACCCATGTGGATATCATCGTCACACGACTCATTGACGGTAGCGGAGCCGAACAGATGCCTGATGCCGACACGGTTCTGCATACAGGCGATAAAGTGCGGTTCGTAGGCGATCTCAAGAATGAAAAGACCCTGCTGCTCTTAGGTCCAAAAACCGAAGTGGCATGGGAAGAGAAAGAGAAGAATATCCACCTCGTCAGTCGCCATATCATCGTCACCAAACCCAAGATCAACGGTAAGCGTATCTCGGATCTCAAGGTGCGTGAAGCGTTTAACATCACTATCTCGCGTGTTCGCCGTGCCGGTATTGAACTGCTGGCCACCTCCGACCTTCGCCTGCAAATGGGCGACAGGCTCACGGTAGTGGGCGAAGCAGAGGCGGTGGATAAGATAGCCAAAGCCTTCGGTAACTCTACCAAGAAACTGGACGCGCCTAACCTCGCCTCCCTCTTCTTCGGTATCGTACTGGGTGTCATGCTCGGTTCGTTGCCGATCATGCTGCCCGGTCTCGGACAACCTTTCAAACTGGGTCTGGCAGGCGGTACGCTCATCGTGGCGATCCTCATGGGCGCTTTCGGTACCAAATGGCATCTGGTCACGTATACAACGACCTCCGCGAACCTTATGATTCGCGAGATAGGTATCGCCCTCTTCCTCGCAGCTGTCGGTTTTGGTGCAGGAAAAACTTTCATCCCTACCCTCGTTGGCGGTGGTTATGTATGGATCGGGTATGGTGTAATCATTACCCTGCTCCCGTTGCTCATCATCGGTTTCATCAGCCGTCAATGGCTCAAACTGGACTATTTCACGCTGATGGGACTGATTGCCGGTTCTACGACCGACCCGCCTGCCCTCGCCTATGCCACCGGTCAATCCGCCAATAATGACCGCGCAGCCGTGGCGTACTCAACCGTTTATCCCGTTACCATGTTCCTGCGAGTACTCACGGGACAATTGATGATATTATTGTTTTTATAAAACCTATGATACGCTTTATGAAAAAATCAATCATGGTGCTGTTTGCACTCCTTCTCGCTTTCACGCCTGTTTTTGCACAGGACTCTGTTAAGATAGCCAAGAAAGAGGCGGCAAAGAGCCATCTTAAGCAACATTTCAAACCTTACGGATTTATCCGTAACTATTTCACCTACGATAGCCGGGAGTCCATCTCCGGCACCGGTGACTTGTATAACTACCAGCCGAAGGACGAGAGTTGGAACCAGACACCTGCAGAGGCAGCTGCGTCCGGTGTGGAGCGTCAGGATATGAACGCACAGAGCACCTTCCGTTTTCTGGCTCTCACCACCCGTATCGGTCTCAATATCGTGGGCTATAAATGGGGAAATACGGAGTTCAGCGGAAAGATTGAAGCGGACTTCTTTGCAGGTCTTACCGGAAATGTCCATAAAGTGGGTGGAGTAGCGCAGTTACGTCTGCGTCAGGCTTGTGTGACCCTCGGTTGGGACAGCCTGAAGATGGGTAAAGACTATGCCCGTGTGGACTTGACCCTCGGTCAGACGTGGCACCCGATGGCAGCAGACCTCTGTGACGTCATCGCCCTTAACAGCGGTGCTCCCTTTGGTCCGTTCAACCGTTCTCCGATGGTGAAGATGGACGCCCGTCTGGGTAAGTATATCACCTTGACCGCAGCCGGTCTTTGGCAGACCCAGTACCTGTCCACCGGTCCGTTGGGACAGACGGGAGAGTATATGCTGTACGGTAAGACCCCGGAGGCTTATCTGGGTTTGAGTGTCCATGACAAAGGATGGATTGCCCGTGTCGGTATGGATGTCGTAAGCATCAGCCCGCGGCAACAAGGAACAGTGACCGGTAACGACGGTTCGACCGTTACAGTCAAAGTAAACGACCGTCTCACCACCGTTTCTCCGTTTGCGTACTTGCAGTATAAGAAAGGCGAGTTCTCCTTCAAGGCCAAGACCATCTTCGCAGAGGCTGGTGAACACATGAATCTCGACGGCGGTTATGGCGTAAGCAAGGTCAATGAAGACGGTTCATGGACATATACACCGATACGAACCTCATCGTCTTGGGTGAGCCTTGTGTATGGCGGTAAGGTAGGTGCACAGGAAGATAAACATCCGCAGAAGTTGCAAGGGATCCTCTTTGCCGGATATATCAAGAGTTTCGGAACCAAGGACGCACTCTATGACCCCAACGGCGATGGATTGGTCAATGAGAAGACGGCCGATGGCAAGAGTTTGTTGTATTACTATACCGCTCGTCCGAACAATACGAACCAGTTGTGGAGACTCAGTCCGACGCTGCTTTATACGGTAGGTAAGTTCCAACTTGGCTTGGAGTACGAGATCACATCCGTACAGTACGGCAAAGGTGTAAACGCATCCAACGGTCTGGCTGACAAAGACCTACATTGGGTCACCAACCACCGTGTACAACTCATGACCAAGTACAACTTCTAAATGGATGCGAGGCTACATGTAGCCACCCAAGAGGTGATAAACAAGGTACACGCGTATATGCGCGAGTACCCAAAAAGCGAATTACACACATGCGGAAAGATGTTCGGCGTGTTGCTGTACGAAGGCGGCTATTTAGCCGCTTTCTCTGCTAAACTTGACGGTTCATATCATCACGAAGGATTTGTTCCTCCCGTTTATGAGATGACTACCCCACCCGTTGGAACTTCTAAAGCAGAATCGCAAAGGCTCCAGCGGCTGCTTTTTGCGAACTATTCTTTCATCAACGGAAAAGGAGAATCCAAAAACCTGCTGGAGATCTTTGCGAATGAGAAACCCATCGTTCCCGCAGAAGAATGGTTCAATAAATCACCAATCACAAATTACCAATCACCAATGCCGCCTTCCGGCGCAGGCGAATGCTGTGCGCCGAAGCTGCTGCAATACGCGTTGATGCACGGGCTGAAGCCGTTGCAATTGGCGGAGTTTTGGGTGGGTGCGCCTTCGCGCACGGAGATCCGACAAGAGGGGGCGTATTATGCTCCTTGTTCCGGTAGGTGCGGACCGATACTCAAGCATATGACACAGGGATTGGATGGGTTAAAGATTGAAGGAGTGAAAGAGTTAAAGAGTGAAAGTTTTCAGAAGCCCGAGATCCTGTTTGAAGACGATTATCTGATGGTGGTCAATAAACCCGCGGGATTACTTTCCGTGCCCGGAAAGAACGATGAACCTTCAGTAGAAAGTCTGCTGCACGCCAAGGCCGTTCATCGTCTTGATCAAGACACATCCGGACTTCTCGTGCTCGCCAAAGCGCCCGAGGTCTATAAAGCCCTTCAAGCCTATTTCCAGCGCCGCGACATCCTCAAACGCTACGAGGCGGTTTGTAAGCCAAATCTTCAATCTTCAATCTCCAATCTTCAATCAGAAGGGCAAATTGATTTGCCTCTTCTGCCAAATCCATACGACAGGCCGCGGCAGATAGTGGATAGGGAACATGGGAAAGTGGCGATTACAAAGTATAAGATACGTGAACGTAGGGACGATGGTACGCTCCTCGTGGATTTCTATCCGTTAACGGGAAGGACGCACCAGTTACGCGTACATGCCTCACATCCGGACGGGCTGAACGCCCCGATCGTAGGCGACAAGCTTTATAATGGTGCAAATGATGCAGGCAGATTGATGCTTCATGCCGCAGAGATACGTTTCGTTCACCCTGTTACGCAACAAGAAATGCATTTTTTAGCATAAAAATTTGCGTATGTCAAAATTTTTATGTAACTTTGCACGCGATTTGAATAAGAAGTAAATTTTTAAAATCCAAATAAACAAAGTATGACAAAAATGAATGGACTGCGTCTGATAATGACGTTGGTGTTGAGCGGTCTGATGACCGCGAGTGTGATGGCGGTACCTGCATACCGCGGATGGCGAACAGTAGAGCAACCGGATGGTACGGAGATTAAGATCCGCCAAGTGGGTGATGAGTTTTATCACTACACGCTCAACGAAGCGGGTGAGCGTATCAAGCAAAACGCAGAAGGTTTCTATGAGGTGGTGGGTGAGGAGCCTACCGCTACCGAGTTCCACGCGCGCCGCGCGAAGAGTGTTGCCCGTCGTCAGCGTAAGACTGTAGGTACAACACCTAATTTGGCTCCGAAAGGTATCGTGATCTTGGCTAATTTCAAAGGCACGACGATGGATGTAGCGCATACGCGCGAGGTGTTTGATGAGTTATGCAACGCCACCAATTGTACCGTCAATAACGGTTATGGTTCTGCTGCGCAGTATTTTGCAGACCAGTCCAACGGCGGTTATCGTCCGCAGTTTGATGTCTTCGGTCCGGTAACGCTGAGCAAGGCGGTTTCCTATTACGGCAAAGACAAACCGGGTGAAGACGAAGGTGATGACCAGCATGCTACGGATGCTGTAGTAGAAGCTTGTATTTTAGCCAACGAACAATACTCCACCCTCAATTTTGCGGACTATGACTCGGACAATGACGGTTATGTAGATTTTGTGTATGTGATCTATGCCGGCAAGGGTCAGGCAGACGGAGGTTCGGAAGAGACCATTTGGCCCCACAACTGGGAAGTGGAGTCCGCCATCTACTATGGATACTGCACCTACTCCGCATCGGATTGTGAGATAGACGGTAAGAAACTGAATAACTACGCTATGTCGGCTGAGTTGTCCGGCAGTAGTCTGAGCGGTATCGGTACGTTGTGCCACGAGTTCGGTCATGTCATCGGGTTGCCGGATCTATACGACACCAACTACGGAACCAACTACAAGAATTATCTTACGCCGAACGAATGGAACATCATGGACGGCGGTAGTTATAACGGAGACGGTCACTGCCCGCCGAACTACGACCCGTGGGAGAAATATTTCTTCGGTTGGACCACTCCTGAGAACTTAGGCACAGAAGGAAAAGACATCACTTTAAAGGCTAATGGTACGGCCGATTATAAGACATATCAGATCAATTCCGCCAATACCTTACAAAAAGCTACTAAAGAGGGCTTGAACTACTATGTAGAGAACCGTCAGAAGAGCGGATGGGATAAGTACGTTCCGGCGGCAGGTATGGTGGTATGGAAAGTGAACTTCAGTTCATCTGCATGGGAGAATAACAGTCCTAACAACACCGCCAATAATCCGCGCTATACTTTGCTTATTCCAAGCGGCACAAAAATAGGTAAGAATTATGGAGACAAGAATGTCTATCCGTACAGCACGATTGACTCCTGCAAACCTTTCAACAGCAACAAGATGACAGCGATCAAACGCAGCGGCAATGATATTACGTTCAAGTACAACGGGGGTAACATGAAGACCGAATGTACGTATGAAGTGATGGATTTAGCCGACCCTGCAGAAGCTAGTACAATCTCCTCGGAAGACGGCAAGATCAATAGCAAACAGACGCTGACTCTGACCATCACTCCGCCGGCAGGTTATACGCTGGCCTACGAAGACTGCTGGGCAATCACGATGGGTAATGTGGACATGATTTTCGGCGAGAACTACACCTATGATCCCGCTACAAACAAACTCACCATTCCCAACGTAGTGGATGATCTGGTTATTATGCTGCAGGCGTTAAAAGAGTTCTCTATCGAATGGATTGTCAAAGGAGAGTTATTCGCCACCACGAAATCCGTTGGTTCAATTGAACTGCCGGAAGGCACGCCTGCCGGATGCGGTGACGGAAAAGTGTTTGTAGGCTGGTGCAAAGAGTCAGACTATGCGGATGCCAGTACTGCTCCCACGATTGTGGACGACGGAAATCATGCAACTGCCGGAGATAAGTTCTACGCTGTCTTTGCCTATGAACAAGCAGGCGGAGCAGTAGTACAAAACAAATACACCTTCACTTCGAAGGAATGGAAAGATGCCACTAATTCTTGGACCAGCACAAAAGATGGTTTCCAGTATAGCACCACCAATAACGGCGTTCAGGTTACTAACAGTTTCAGCGGTGCGGGTGCAAAGACGAGCAAGAGTTTTGATAACGTCAGTTCGGTAATTGTTACTTATTGCACCAATAGTAGGTCGGGCGCTGGAAGTATCACGGTCAAGATCGGCAGCACTTCCCAGATAGAGAGTATTAATGCTCCGTCTGCCGGCGGAAACACGATGCGCACATTGGAGTTTGATTTCGACGGGGCTTCGGGAGCCGCAGCTTTCCAAGTAAACTGTACGACGAACTCTATCTACATCCAATCGATTGCCATTACGTCCGGAGGAGGACTAGCCTATAGCGATTATTCGACGAGTTGTGCGGCTTGCGACAAGATTCTGACAATTGTCAAAGGTAGCGCAGCACACGGTTCGTTCGCGCTGAGCAGAGAAGGTGCTATTGAGACTTGCGGTGCGTCGGTACAGATCAGCGTACGCGACATTCAACCCGCTACCGGATACCGCTTCAAAGAGATTGTGCAGACAGGTATCAATAGTGGTGTCACTATCTCCGAGCAAAATCAGCGGATTACTTACGACAAACGAACAGAAGGAACTTCGACCATCAATGTGATTTTTGAGGAAAAGACGACGAACATCATCCGGTTCTACGCGGACGGTCAAAAGATCAGCGAACAAGAAGTAGAGGAAGGTGCTAAGCCCGAACTACCGGATGTGACATGCGCTTGTCAAAGTCATACGTTCGTAGGATGGAGTGTTGTGGAGGTTGAAGCCACGAAAGAACCTGTAAGCTTAGTCAACGATTTTACTGCCAAAGAAGACAAAGATTACTACGCCGTTTATAGTTACAGTCAAGAAACAACAGGCGGAATGACAGCAGGGGTAAGTTTCAAGAAATCCGAAAAAGATTCTACTGTTGACCTCTCATCTACCGGTAAAATATACACGATCATCAATCAAGAGATCGGTATTTCCTCTATTGACGGCACTAAAGTGTATGCCGGTATAGACGGAGCTAAGATAGGAACCAGTAAAGCAACCGGAAAGATTAATCTCACGCTATCCAAAGCTGTCACAACGAATGTTATTAAGGTCACAGCCCGCAAATACAGTTCAGACTCCGGCAGATTGAAAGTGACGGCTAACGGTAATGAGTTCGGCGTCGCTCAGCCGAGCGGTAACGAGAGTGAATTGACCTTTACCTACAGCACCCCTGTCGATGTCAACAAAGTGACCGTAGAGACCACTTCCAAACGTGCGTACATAGCAGCCATCACGATTGGTAACGGTAGTACTGTCACGACGTATTATTCTTCGAGTGTAGATTGTACAGCAACGGGAATAGAAGAAGTAAGAAGTGAGACCAATGACGTTGTAAGAAGTAAGAAGATATTAATTGACGGGCAATTGTATATTCTGTATAATAACGACATATACACCATAACAGGAACAAGAGTAAAATGAAAAGCAGATTTGTTTTAGCATGCTTATTGCTGGTGAGTATCGGCGCATGGTCCGCGCCGGCACGTCCGGGATGGCAGACACGCCAACTGGCAGACGGCAGTTCGATTGAAGTGCAATTAGTGGGCGATGAGTATGACCACTACTTGGTCACCCGTGACGGGCGAGTAGTAGAGGAAGCGCCCGAAGGAATGCGTGTGACGGCACGTCGTGCACCGGCGAACCCACAGCGTGCGCCGCAAAGTGCCATCGGACAGGCCAACCCGGTTCCTCGCGGACTGGTTATTCTGGCAGGATTTAAAGATCTGCCCTTCCAAACGCAAAATGACTCGGCTGCGATGGACAGTTTGATGAATAAGTCGGGTTACAATTATAACGGAGCCACGGGTTCTGTACGCGACTTTTACATCGCGCAGTCGGATAGCCAATATCAGCCGGTATTTGATGTTTTCGGTCCGATTGTATTACCGAATAATCGTGCGGACTACGGGAAGAACAACAATATCACAAAAAAAGACGACATGTCAAAAGTCCGTCAGATGATTAAAGATGCCTGTGCTATAGTGGATCCTTATGTTGATTTCAAAAATAACATTGGCTTTGTGTATGTCATTTATGCCGGCATCGGAGAGAATGACTATGATGGTGATCCGGACGCTATATGGCCCAAGAGAAGTACGGTATCGCTAACATTAGACAATAAAACTTTCACCTGTGACTTTGCTTGTTCGGGTGAGATAGACGGTGGGACCTACAAGCGAAACGGCATCGGTCCGATCTGTCACGAATTCGGTCACATCATCGGTTTTCCGGACTATTACGACACCAGTACCGGATATAATAGAGAGCATAAACTCACACCGGGCTATTGGTCAACTATGGATCAAGGCATGTACAACAACGATTGTAAGACCCCACCAAACTATTCGCTATTTGACAAGTACTACATGGGATGGTTAACACCGAAAGTGCTGAGCAAAGATGCCAAGATCAATGTAACGATGGGTACGGACTATGAAGACGGATACATGTTGACCAAAAGCGGCACGGTGGAGCCCTACACGTGTACAGATACCGTTTATTATATCGAGAATCGTCAGAAGAAGGGTTGGGATATAGGTTTGCCGGGGCACGGTATGCTGGTTTGGCAAGTGATGTATAACAGTACGGAATGGACCGACTCACCCAATAACGTCCAAGGCGCCCCGCACTATACCTTGGTTTCAGCCAAGTCGGACGAACCTATCGGTTATAGCGCTGCTAATTCTTTCCCGGGAAATGCTAATATCACCGAATTTACTCAACGACCGGGTTATGCAATGACAGACATTGCCGAAGCAGACGGTAAGATCACCTTTAAGTTGAACGGAGGGGACCCGAGTACGGGAATACAGGAAGTGAGAAGTGAGACCACTGACGTTATGAGAAGTGAGAAAGTATTAATAGACGGGCAGATGCTGATTCGTCGGGGAGAGAGTGTTTATAGTATAACCGGAACACGAATTCAATAAGCTTATGAAGAATATTGCATTTATCATCAACCCTATCTCGGGTTCGAAAGAGACACAAAACGCCAAGCGCAAGTTACCCAAACTGATCATGCAGACTTTGGATAGTACGCAGTGGCTACCGAATATCATGTTCACCGAACGTCCGGGTCATGCAACCGAGTTGGCTCACCAGTACGCCCGTATGGGCTTTGATGCGGTAGTAGCAGTCGGAGGTGACGGCACGGTGAACGAAGTAGCACGAGGTCTGCGCGACACGAACACCGCACTCGGTATAATCCCGATGGGAAGCGGGAACGGTTTTGCGCGTCATCTGAACATCCCTATTCGTCCGCAGAAAGCACTCGAGATGCTCAACCACTCCGAACCGATTTCGGTGGACTATGGTTTGGCGAACGGACGTTTGTTCATCAGCACTTGTGGCACAGGATTTGATGCACTCATAGCTGACCATTTTGCGGCAAGCAACAAACGGGGATTTATCACCTACTTCCAAAATGTGATCAAAGATGTGTTCTCCTATCAACCGCAGACGTATCATCTGGTAGGTGACGGTATCGATATCGTACATAAGGCCTTCATGATCACGTTTGCCAACGCGAACCAGTTCGGCTACGAAGCGCGTATAGCGCCCAAAGCGAGTGTACAGGACGGTCAGATGGACATCATGCTCATGTCAAGTCATGCGGTGCTGGGTAGTGCCGGTCTGGCTCTGCGCCTCTTTGCAGGCAGTATAGACGACAGCCATTTCATGGACACAATCCGCGCCAAAGAGATCACGCTGGAGCGCGAGGAGAAAGCACCGTTCCATATTGACGGTGATCCGGTAGAAATGGAGAAAGATATACATATTCGCATCGTTCCTGACGGATTGAAAGTGTTGGTAGAGAAAAGATTCTAGAATTATGACATTAAAAATCATCAATAAGAGCAACAACCCGCTGCCTCGGTACGAAAGCGCACAGGCCGCAGGAATGGATATACGGTGCAATATCAGCGAGGCAATCACGTTAGCACCAATGGAGCGTCGTCTGATACCGACGGGACTGTTTATTGAACTGCCGGCAGGGTACGAAGCACAGATACGTCCGCGAAGCGGCTTAGCACTCAAACGTGGTCTGACGGTGCTTAACACCCCGGGTACGATTGATGCTGACTACCGCGGAGAAGTGGGCGTTATACTGATTAACCTCAGCGGTGAGCCACAGACGATTGAACCCGGTGAGCGTATCTGTCAAATGGTCATAGCGCGTCACGAGACACCGGAAGTGGTAGAAGTTACCGAACTAAGCGACACCGAGCGCGGAGCAGGAGGCTTTGGACATAGTGGTCGGAAATAAATTTTCGACGTTAAAGGGTTAAAGAGTTAAAATGGTTTTACTGCGTAAAACGTTATATATAGTACTGCTGTTACTGATTTTTGTTCCCGTGTGTGCCATCACGACGGAGCAGGAGCAGCAGTTCACGTACTACTGGTACGCGGCACGGCAGGCGATAGATCAGGAGCAGTATGCTAAAGCATACACGCTGTTGGAGTTCTGCCGATGGATCAAACCCGACGACGGTATGACGCAATATCAGTTGGGTGTCATCCACCAAGGTTTGGAGCATGCCGAACAAGCTAAAGAGTGCTTCGAGAAAGCGTACAGGTTAGGCACGAAGAATGAGAATCTGCTGGAGAACCTCAAACGTATCTATATCAACGAAGAGGACTGGAAAAAGGCATTGCAGATACAAGATGAGCTTGACCAGCGTAACGGGTATGATGCATACAGTGCCCTGACGCGCTACCGCATCTACGCCATGCAAGGCAAGAACAAACAAGCCATCAAAGAGATCGACCTGTACTTGGATACCGATCCGACAAACATACAGTTCCTGCTGTTTCGGTTGGAGTTGATGGAACAGACGGGCGCTAAACCGAAAACACTGTACGCAATGTACGACCGCATTTTGGAGTTGGATCCGTATAACCTGATGGTGCTTAATAACTACGCCTACCTCATGGCAACCCACAAAGGGGACCTCAAAGAGGCGGAACGCATGAGTGCCATCACCATCCGCGAAGAACCATCCAATCCGGTGTACCTCGATACCTACGGATGGATCATGCATCTGCAGGGACAAGACGAATTGGCTAAGTTTTATCTCAACAAAGCCCTCTGGAACACCAAAGACGAACGAACACAAATAGAAGTAAAACAGCACCTTGAAGCGATTAAATAACATAGTATTTATTGTGGTAGCATTGGTTTTGGTGAGTTGTGGTACAAAGAAAGCAATCACCAATCACCAATCATCAGTCACCAATCAGGCGCCTACATGGCATACGTGTCTGATACAGGGCGCGCGGGCGACGATCACAACGGACAGCGATAAGATGACGACGAATATGACGATGCAGACGGTGCATGACTCAATGCTGGTCATCAGCGTGATGCCTATGTTCGGCATGGAGATGATGCGCATCGAAGCAACGCCTACTGAGATAACGGCTATTGATAAGTTACACGGTCAGTACGCCGTAGCAACATATGCCGAGTTGAACCGTCAACTAACGCCCGAACTGAACTGGGACATCTTGCAACAGATCTGTTCAGCCGAACTGCCGACAGGTCCCGAACGCGCACGGCTGCAGTACGTCTTTCATGGCGAGACAATTGAGCTGGTTGTCGAATATGCGTCAAGACAGACAAACATCCCTGTTCGCGTTATGCATCAACGGTTAGACAGATATACTAAAGTAGATATAAGTAAATGGCTATAAGACGAACTATATTAATCTGTATTCTGTACTCTGTACTCTGTATTCCTGCTTTTGCTGAGTCCGTCAAGGACTTGCAGAAGAAGCAGAAGAAACTGCAGGAGCAGATAGAGCAGACGAATAAGATGCTCAAGCAAACCAAGCGGGACGAGAATGCCACGGTGAATAAGTTGAATCTGATCAATCAGAACATCAAGACACAGAAACAACTCATCCGTACACTCGATAACGAGATCGTGGCATTGAACAGGCAGATGAACTCACTGACCAGCACCCGCGATTCGCTGCAGATCATCTTGGAACGCTACAAAGCCGACTATGCACAAATGGTGCGTCAGAGCCATTATGCCCGTATACAGCAGTCACCGCTGTTGTTCTTGCTTAGCAGCGACAGTTTTCAACAACTCGCTCGGCGCGCACGATACTTGCAGGAGTTCGCTCACTTTAGACAAGAACAGGTAAGGCGCATCGAGAACACGCAGGCTGAGATAGATACCCAGAACGAACTGCTGCAAGCCAACAAGAGCGATAAACAGACAGCGCTTAACAGTCGCAAACGCGAACAGGAGAATCTCAAACGCGATGAACGCAAGCAGCAGAACATGTTGAGTCAGCTCAAGTCGAAAGAGAAAGACCTGAATAAACAACTCCAACAGCAGCAGAAGAAGGTGAATGAACTCAATAAGAAGATCGATGACATGATTCGTAAGCAGACGGAGAAAGCATCAAAGACCACACTCACCAAAGAACAACAACTGCTGGCTGGCGGTTTCGAGCAGAACAAGGGTCGACTGCCGTGGCCTGTGGAGAAAGGGATGATAAGCGGACATTTCGGCAAACAACAGCATCCTGTTTATGAACATGTGATCATCGACAATAAAGGTATCAGCTTGCAGACGACAGCCGATACCAAAGCGCGTGCGGTGTACAAAGGAGAGGTCACCAGTTGTTTCATGGTAGCCAACACCTATGCTGTCATCGTGCAACACGGTAACTACCGAACCGTCTATTCGAACCTCAGCAAACTGAACGTCAAACAAGGCGATAAGGTGGAGACCAAACAAACGATCGGTACCATTTACACCGATGCCGAACAAGACCAGAAAACGGAATTATATTTCCAGATATACAAAGATAGAGACATTTTAAACCCTGAGCTGTGGATCGCTCGATAATTCATTATGATACTTAAACGAATCATTTTAGTCCTAATTCCTTTGTCCGTATTTCTTTGTCCTTCATGCAAAGAGAACAAGTGGGCAGATTGGAAAGTGCAGAACGAGTTGTGGTTGGAGAACAACAAAACGCAAGCCGGTGTAAAAGTGTCGGAGAGTGGTCTGCAGTACAAGATCATCGCTGACCCTACCCCGCAAGATGCATGTCCCAATTCAACCACCAGCACCATCACCTGCGACTACACCGTCAAACTCATTAACGGCTACCAAGTCGATGGCGGGCAGGGCATATCGCTGAATCTGGCGAACACGATCAAGGGTTTTGCCGAAGGATGTCATAAGATCCACAACAACGGAGACATCATGCTCTATATCCCTGCCTACTTGGGTTACGACCAGCAGAAATACGAATCGGACGAGTATTACGAAGCGGAAGGGTACGGTACCGAAGGTACACAAGCGTATATCCCGCCCTACTCGACCCTTATTTACGAGATTCATTTATGCGGCGTTTCGGATTAAATCTGTCAGCGGTAGCGGTCTGTATTCTGTCAGCGGTAGCGATCTGTATGTCTTCATGCGAGGACAATACATGGCGCAGTTCAGTGCCGGCTTATCCTGTACGCCTCACGATTGATACCAAGTTGGGTGAGTTCGTGCATTTTCAACCTACTGCCACCGGTACATATGTAGTAGCAAACCGTGACGGGTATTTCTTAAACGACAAATACGTTTTACCTTTTCCTGTGACCGATGCGTACGGCTACGGAGGAGTGGTGGTGTACGTGGACCTGTTCGGCTACTCCGCTTATGACCTTGCTTGTCCTCACTGCGCCTCAAAAGGTGCTTGTCAGCCTTGTATCGTCGATGGTGGGTTCGCTACCTGCCCACAGTGTACCGAACAATACGACCTGATGTCCGGTACGGCTGCTCCGCAGAAAGGGCTGGTCAAAGAACCTTTACGTCAACTCAATGTCATTAACTCTGACGGCAAACTGACTATCACACAGAAATGATTACAAAGGATGACCTCATATCCATCGGTTTTCTCAAACGCACCCATAACAGAGACTTGCCTGATTTCGTGTTCGTGCAACGCGACGGGCTCTTCGTGCCTTTCCGTTCGTCAGAGATAGCATCACTGATGGGCGAAGAAGTGTTTGTGCTTAAGCGCGAAATGGAAATCGACGAAGACGAAATGGCTTGGGTGGATTTTGAAGGCTGGACCGTGAAGGATGACGATGTAGTACTTGGAAAAATCGTGCGAGTCGATGACAGCACGATGAATATTTTCGCAGAACTCGAAGACGGCCGGATGCTGCCCCTGCACGAAGACTTTATTATTGATATCGACGAAGAGACACGCATCTTGCACGTTAACTTACCTTTTGCGTTATGAGAGAAAAACTGACGACAGCTGAAATGGGGCGTTTGAGTGTGGCTCAGTACCAAGAGGCGGATAAACTGCCGTTGGTGGTTGTACTGGATAACGTGCGTAGCCAGCATAACGTTGGTGCCGTCTTTCGTACGGCAGACGCCATGCGTATCGAACGCGTACTTCTTTGCGGTATCTGTTGCTGCCCACCGAACCAAGAGATCCACAAGACCGCTTTGGGTGCCGAAGAAAGTGTGGATTGGACGTATTACAAAGAAACGCTCGACGCTGTACATGCCCTGCAAGCCGAAGGGTACACCGTCTATGCCGTCGAACAGGCACACGACTCTGTCACACTTGAAGAAGTGGCTGAGCAAATCGTAAATCGCCCATCGTCAAATCGTAAATGGGCAGTCGTGTTAGGTCATGAAGTTTTTGGAGTACAACAAGAAGTAGTAGATAATTGCACTCAATGTATAGAGATTCCTCAATACGGCACGAAGCACTCGATGAACGTCAGTGTGACGGCGGGCATCGTTATGTACCGCTTAGCCTCCTCGCTCCGGCGAGAGACAAGCAAGTAGCAAAAGCCGCTATACAAGCCGGTGCTGATGTTATCTATATCGGTGCGCCTGCTTATGGAGCACGGCAAGCGGCAGGTAACTCGCTGGAAGATTTGGCAGAGGTGGTATCTTATGCCCATACGTACGGCGTACAGGTGCTGGTAACACTCAATACCCTACTCCATGAGGACGAGTACGCCGATGCGGTTGCTCTCGCGCACGCGTTGTATAAGATAGGTGTCGATGCACTCATCATCCAAGACTTGCATCTACTGGATTTTGACCTTCCGCCTATTCGTCTGCATGCGTCCACACAATGTGATAATAGGACACCCGAACACGTAGCGCATCTACGCGACTTGGGTTTTAAGCGTGTGGTGCTGGCACGCGAGTTAAGTATCGATGAGATTCGTGCCATCCATCAAGCGGTGCCGGACATCGAACTGGAAGCGTTCGTGCATGGCGCGTTGTGCGTCAGTTATTCCGGACGATGCTATATATCCGAAGTGCTGGCCGGCCGTAGCGCCAACAGAGGTGCTTGTGCGCAGTTCTGCCGCATGGCGTATGACTTACTGGATGAGAACATGAACGAGGTGATCGACGACAACGGAGAACCGATTCATCAACGGTATCTATTGAGCCTGCAAGACCTTGACCGCTCCGCTTACCTCAACGAACTCATCGAAGCAGGCGTCACGACATTTAAGATCGAAGGCCGACTCAAGGATGCGGAATATGTAACGAATATCACCGCTTACTATCGGGAGAAAATAGATAAACTTTCAAACATTCAAACCCGGACGCAGTCTCAAACCATCAAACGATCCTTTACACCTGATCCGCAAAAAACCTTTCATCGCGGAGCCACGGACTATTTTTTGCATGGCAGAACACGACCGATGGCAAATTGGGCCACCCCTAAGTCCACAGGTGAGTATATCGGCGAAGTATTGGAAGCACAAGGAAACACACTCCGCGTACGCCTCGAACCCGGTATCGTTCTTCATAACGGCGACGGTCTGACAATTGGTTCCGAGGGCTTCTCAGTTAATGGAGTAGAAGGCAACATCGTAAAAATCAATAAATCCGTTCAATTTGTTACATCTGTGGGAGATAATTCCCTCTTCCGAAATCTTGATGTTGAGTTCACCAAATCGCTGCATAGCGAACGCCGGATCCCCGTAGATATCCTCTTCCGGGAAACCGAAAACGGCTTTGAATTGAGTTATCAAACAACCTCAAACGATCTCAAACAACCTCAAACCTTCAAACGTAGTTTCACTTTTCCGCATGAGCCGGCGAAGAATGAGCAGAAAGCTCTTGAAACCATCCGTACGCAGTTAAGCAAACTTGGTGACACACCATACATCGCCCGCGAGGTACATATTGAGAGTGCACCTTATTTTATACCAATCAGTGTTTTGAACGAATGGCGAAGACAAATAGTAAATGGTAAATGACAAAATGGTAAATAGTTTGATGACTTGCCGTTATTGCCTGCTGTTTGAACTCGGGCATTGCAGAAAAACGGCTCCTTATCCCAAGGACAAGGAACCGCGTTATTTGCGTCTGCGAACGGGTAAAATACTTCGCCTTACGTTCGACTGCAAGAATTGTCAAATGCTTATTGACGACTGATTTCTTTGATGCGGCGCATCGCTTCAATAATCTCCTCGGTGCTGATGGCATACGACAGTCGTATACACTGCGGACATCCGAAAGCCGAACCGGACACAACCGCTACATGTGCCTTATCGAGGAGCCGTTCCGCTACTTCATCACCCGAACCTACCGCACTCACATCCGGGAAGAGATAGAATGCCCCTTGGGGTTCTTTAAACTTCCATCCTTGTATCTCTGCTGCCAAACGACAGATCAATTCGCGTCGCTCAGCAAACACTTGTCGCATAGCCTCCACACAATCTTGTGGACCCGTCAATGCCGCTTCTGCCGCTTTCTGTGCTACCATCGTGGCGCACGTCAGTTGTTGTCCTTGCAAACGCGTGCAGGCTTTGATGAACGCTTGGTTCTTGCTCAGCAACCACCCTATTCGGTAACCCGTCATGGCATATGCTTTGCTTACGGCATTGATGATGATAAGACGCTCAGCCAGTTCGGGGAACGAAGCCAAACTCGGTGCCTGACAGCCATACGTCAAGGCATTGTACACCTCATCGGCCAAAACCACAACATCCGGATAGTCCCGCAGCACAGCGACGAGTTCGGATAATTGTTCATAGGAATAGACCGACCCCGTCGGGTTATTCGGCGAACAGAGGAGCAGCATACGCGTCTTCTCATTCAACGCCGCTTTCAGTTGCGCAGGCGTCAGGCAGTAGTTATCTTCCAGCCTCGTCTCGACAGGCACCACGCGACCTTCAGCTATCTTCACCATTTCGGTGTAACTCACCCATGCCGGCATCGGAATGATGACCTCATCGCCGGGGTTGATAACAGCTTGTATCGTATTATAAATAGCCATCTTGGCTCCCACGGAGACGATCACATCTTCACCGGTAAAGGTGATTGGTGATTGGTGATTGGTGATCGGTGATAACGTATTTTGATGCGCAGCTACCGCCTCGCGGAGCGCAGGGATGCCCGGTACAGGACCGTAATGTGACCAATGATGGTCAATGGCTTCTTGTGCCGCACGACGGATGTGTTCGGGCGTATCGAAATCAGGTTCCCCCAACGACATACTAATAACATCAATGCCTTCGGCCTTCATCTGTTTGGCACGAGCTGCCATAACCAGACTCTGCGAAGCAGCTATTTTTTGTACTCGTTCAGATAATTGCATATTATATCGTATCAATGAAATATTTCTGTTTCCTGTTAAACATCGCGATGCCGATGACGAGCAACGCGAAGATGATGGCTGCACTATAACCGAGTGCGGTCCAACTGAATTGTCCTGCACCATAGGCACCGTATTTGAAGGTCTCGATGATCGCAGTCATGGGGTTTAAGAGCATGATCTTATGCAGCGTCGGGTTCGTGACGTAACTAAGCGGATAGACGATCGGTGTAGCATACATCCAAAGCGACACAAAGACGCCGAAGAAATTGATCAGGTCACGGTACTTGGTGGTGAGCGACGAAACGATCAATCCAAGTCCCAAAGCTAAGCACTGAATCATCAGCACCAGCACAGGGAAGAGGCATAAGTACCAGTTCGGGTGCAGGTTAACGCCTTTGAATACAAAGAGCAGATAGACGATGACGAAAGTGCCCAACTGCAGCGAGAAGCGGAAGAGTTTGGAGCACACTACCGACACCGGTGATACCAATCGTGGGAAATAGACTTTTCCAAACAAGCCCGCATTCGATTGGAACGTGCCGGACACAGCCGTCAGACATTCTGCAAAATACTCCCAAAGACAGATACCGCTCAAATAGAACACCGGCTGCGGGATGTCATCCGTCGGGATACCGGCGATGCGACCGAACACCACGATGTACATGAACATCGAGAAGAGCGGTGAGATAAAATACCATCCCATACCGAAGATGGTCTGCTTGAACTGCACTGTTATGTCGCGCTTGATAAAGAGCCATATAAGGTACTTCTTCTGCCATAACTCTCTAAGTCCGAACCCTTTGGCGAACGACTTAGGAGAAATTTCTGTAGTCCAATATTCGTTCGTCATACTGTATCCATAAAAGATTTTTGGACTTTGTTAAAGAGCATCAGTCCGAAGATTAATAATATGAGTGTAAACGCAGCGCTGTAGGCGAGCCAAAGCCAACTGAACTGTCCTTGTCCGAGCAGCGAGTACTTGATAGCTTCCATAACCGGTGTCACGGGGTTAAGACTCATCGCCAAATGTAACTTCTCGTTGGTCACCATACTGAGCGGATAGATCACCGGCGTGATATAGACCCACAGCGAAATGATCTTTGCTAGCATAATCTGCAGGTCACGATATTTCGTTGTCATCGAGGAGAAGATCATTCCGAAACCTACCGCCATAAATGCCAAAAGCAAGATGAGGAACGGGAAGAGAATGATCTGCCAATGAATGACGAGTTCCGTTCCTGTTGCGACATAATAGATATAGAAAGCCGTGAAGATACCTAACTGGATCGCCAGACTCAACATGTTGGTTGTCACCGCCACAAGCGGCATGATGATACGCGGGAAATAGACCTTGCCGAAGATATCGGCATTCGATACAAACGAGTTGGACGTTGCACTCAAACAACTGGCAAAATACCCCCAAATCGAGATGCCCAACAAATAGAACAAGATAGGCGGTACACCATCCGTAGGGATGTTTGCTATGCCACCAAACACCGTCACATAGACGATCACACTCAGCACCGGCGTAATGATGAACCACAATGGTCCCAATATCGTCTGTTTATACGCTACACGGAAAGCGCGCTGCACGAACAGAACGAACATATCGCGATACCGCCACAGTTCCTTCCAATCCACCGTCAGCAACTTATCTTTCGGTGTAATCGTCAAATCCCATTTCTCTTCACTCATTCTTTCCACTTTCTTCTTTCACCTTTCCACTTTCTACTTCTCCGTTAAACCGATTCTTCTTTCCATAAACGACCCATCTGTCGAGTGCCACCAGCACGGCAGGCACCATGGTTAGCGTCAGCACGATTGCTACGAACGAACCGGCAGCCAGACATCCTACTATATTCGCTATCATCAAGTCGTCCACAAAGATCGCCATTACGCCCGGACCGATGAACATGATCAAACCCGAAGTCAGGATTGTACGTATCGAACCCCTGTACGCGGCACAAACAGCATCGACAGGCAGCATCGTCTTACGGTTCTCGCGGTAGTAATTGGCAAAGAGGATTCCATAGTCGATCGTAGCACCCATCAGGATTGCCTGGACGATGAGGTAAGCCAAGTACAGCATCTTGCCCGTCACGATACCGGCACCTACTACATTCACATACACCGCCGTCATCACAGCCAGCACCAAGATAGTCGGCACGATGACCGAACGGAAAGTGAGCGCGACAATAAGGAAGATAGAGAGTATCGTCAGCAGCGTCACCAGACTCATCTCATGATCAAAACCTCCGCGCATCTCGGCATACATCACCGACTCTCCCACATAGTAATGTTCGTGCGACATACGGGCATCGGCCAAACTCGTCAAGGTGTCCACAAAGGCATAGGTCTCTTCGGACTCTTTGGGGAGCGACGAGAGTACAACTAACAACGAGTGGTCATCCTTACGCAGCATACCCAGACCGTCT
>Ga0310690_10002265_pt1 | contig 31840 bp, 47 predicted proteins | sample AusTroGonzalo_MG_2_FD_207661 | JGI IMG/M metagenome (GOLD analysis project Ga0310690, IMG submission 207661) | Bovine rumen microbial communities from tropical cattle in Woodstock, Queensland, Australia - Gonzalo_04 (v2) (version 2) | ecosystem: Host-associated > Mammals > Digestive system >...
TGGGAAGCCGCCCGGGATAACCGAGGGGTAAGCCCGGGGTAACGACTTGCTCAATTATGCGTATTTCCACACGTATCCTTGATATGTGCGTGCTTCACCTCTTGCACACTTCTGTATTTGTTTTCTTTTAAAACCAGTCACCTTTTCCGCTTCCGCAGTAGATGAATAAGTGCGTATTAGGTTTCCTTTGATGTCGTATTGAAGTGTTTTCTTCGGTAATACTCTGCCTGAAGTAATCACTTTAGTTCCATCAGCTACGAAGTCGGTAATGTCATCTGATTTTCTAATGTTGCAAACCCAGTGCGCCAGCTTCACGTTCTCCCACGAATGTTTACCGCCTTTTGCAAGTGGAAAAACATGGTCAATAGTAGGATATGTCGAGCCATATATAACTGCGCCGTCATCTCGTATTTCCTTATCTTCCCAGTTGCATTTAAATCCACAGATATAACAAAACCCTCCGTCACGCTTATATAGCCGTCGGAGAGTAATATTCTTATCTATCATATTGGCTTCGGTTAATCGCTTGTCTTTGTTTAACCAAATGCGTGAACACTCTGGTGAACATCGTTTTTGTCGTGAGTCGTAAGTGATGAATTTTATTCCACAGACATCACATACAACGATGCGCTTTCTGCTTTCACGCTTTGCTCGTTCTCTCTCTTCTTTTTGCCTTGCTAACTCAGAGAGGTATTCTTCCCTTGAACCGTAAACAGCTTTCGCCTTCTGCCTCGCCTTGTCGTATTCACGTCTGCATCTCTCACACTTGATGGTCGAATTAAGTCTAAAAGCGTCAATGTTTCTACAAACAACAATGCCATGTTTTAAACATTTAAGCGATACCTTTGTGTTGCCTCCTGTCCAATCGCCAAGATACTCAAACCCATCGGGAACGCTTTTGTTTAACCACTGATTGCGCCTTTCATCTGATTTACGTGCGAGCCTCGCTGTCTGTTTTATTCTGTCGTTCTTGTAATAAGACCGAAGATTTGCCTTGCGCTTTGCCTCGGCATAACAATCGTCAGAGCAGTATTTTGTATGGTCTCCCGACCCATGTCCGTGGTAGACATACACTTTGCCGCACTGCTTACAAATTCTTTGTTCCATCCAATCACCTCCCTCGTGATTCTCCCCACTAAAAAAGGCACGGAAACGATCGGGAACATCGCTTTCGGGAGCTACCCTATCCGTGCCAAGTTATTCAATTTTTATAAGGTCACTTGATAAGCCGCATTGGCTCACTAACCACTTTTAGGCCGTTTTTCAGTACCCAGACAGAGAGTAGTGCTTCTGCGATGTATCCTACCGCTCGTTTCTCCTGTGGGTCGCATCCTATCCGTGGGATGTACTCTTTTGCGGCCTTTGTGATAAACGAAAACAGCCATTTGCAATATTCGTCTAATATCTCTCGTTTAGTGACGAAGAGATGGCAGATGTAGTAATGGTGGCTGTCCATCACCTGCGCAAAGGCTTCCTGGTATCCGTCCGGAAGATGGCCTCGCACGATGTCATATGCTACCTGACCGCCGAGAAGTCCCATCATGATGATGTTCCTCTTGACGGTTAAGTAGTCCAGATTAAAACTGTGGCAGATGATGTCATTGTTCTTCAGAAGCTGTTCTGCCTCTGATAATGTCAGGATGTCTCCGTCTGAGCCAAGGAGGTATCTTCTGTAATGAGCCAGCCCAACGATCGGATCCTTTGTGTTCTTCCAGATCCAGTAAAGAGCGGTAAGCTCATTCAGCTTTTTGTTAAGGGCTTCGATGTTCTTGCCCTCGGTGCAATCTATTTCATCTGATTCTGAGTAATTGCCTACGCAGACCGTCTTATATCCTTCTGGTAACTCTGGGAGGTCAAATGGTTTATGTTTAACTGTATATATCATGGTATGTCTCCCACGAAATAGATAATGGCAAGTCCCTGTTCGTTAGTGTCTGCTTCTGCGGTGCGGATATTGGAAGCCGTGAAGCTTTCATCCTGTTGCACTGCAAGTGTGCCAGCTGTAGGTTCTCTATGTCTACCACCGAGCCGCCCTTTGATATAGGAATAATATGGTCAAGTGTTGCGCTCCACGGATTCGGGAATTTTAAATCAAAGTTTACTGGTCTGCCGCATATCGCACACACTGATTGAGATCCATATATTATCTTCTTGGCCTTCTCATATGCTGCCTTTGCCCATCCGTCTTTATCGGGCCTGTTCCTCTTAGTTGCCATTATCTGACTCCAGTATGGTTAAATACTGTTGGAACGTGAGGAACGGCATATAAGGGCCTGTTGCTATCTTTGCGTTCTCCTGCACATCCCAGAAGTATTGTCCTTTGTCACGAGTACAATATCTTACGATGTCCTCTGTGGTCATGTTGAAGGCCTGCTTGACATCTCTGACATAGTCCCGGACATATACTGCGGTGTCTTTTGAACCATTCCCTTGCATGAAGAATGCAATGCCCTGATGGTAGAAGTAGCAGTATAAGACCACCGATAACGCATGATAAAGCGAGTAACCCAAATCATTACGTTTCTGATAGTCTTCCAGAAAAGCGTAACCAGTTGCTTGGATGTACTCGCTCATGTGTGTTTCTATAAATAACTTGTCCTCTCTCCTGCTGAGTGACTCTGGATGAGCCGTCCACTTGTAGGAGATGATCGGAAGGTAACAGGCCTTGATTCCGTCTGCGTGTAAGGCACAATCAACTTGGGTTGAGAGGTATATGTCTTCGTGGGATTTTAGATCCTTCTTGTAATGAAGACCGTGTTTCTTCCACCACTCTGCATTGTAGAACTTGCCGTGTGTCCATCCGAAGCTTTGGCTGTGTCGGAAGAGAACCTCGTCCGTTTTCGGATCCACTTCAACGAAGTCTGTAACTACCACCTTCGGATCGTCCTGCTTGATTGCCTTGTCTACTACTCGGAACACATTCGGATAGTAGGCATCGTCATGGTCTGCGAAAGTGTACCAGTCTCCGGAAGCCGCATCGACTCCTGCCTGCCGTGTGTTACCTGGACAGCAGTTGTATTTCGTGGATGTCCTGACTATGTTCAGCGCATCCCGGAAAGCGTCAACCACATCGTCATACGGCTCAGGAGAACAGTCATCCGCTATAACCACTTCAAGGTCATTGTATTTCTGCTTTGCTATGCTTTTTAGCAGCCTGCCGATATACGGTCGGCTGTTATAAGCAGGAATAATTACACTAAGCATTTTTCACCGCCTTTCGTGATGCCTTGAAAAAAGCCCAGACAGGCGGCAAGGCTATCCGCTTTTCGTCTCGTCAGACTATTCTGGGCAAGTGTTTAAGTTCTTTGGTTTTGTGCCTTTCTCACGCATCCGCAGATGATAAGCTTTCACCGACTGTCCGCAGATATCGGAGGGCATTGTGTTATTCTCCTAACCACCCAAGAGCCGCTAAGATGTTGTCTGGGGTCTGCGTTTCGTGACCGACAGGAACAGGAGTGCTTGTGGTGAAGCTTTCTGTTCCGTCTGCATCTATGGTCTGGATTTTCTGGTAGCTTGTGCTACTTTCGGTGCTTTCGGTCGCCTTCTCGTAGACCAGATATTTTCCAGACATTGCCGTCTTGAATTGAGCCGCCGTGCTTGAGGCATAGGCTGAGTCGGAGATGTTAATAGCCCCTGTGGTGTTGATTGATATTCTCTTGTCCGTTGTAAGCAATGTATTGAAAGGCGATGCAACATAGGAGTCGCAAATGATATTAACATCATCGTTCTGTGTACTTGGTGTCTTGGCGAGGTTCGTTTCACTGGTATAAAATCTGCGATATGTGCCAGTTCCACCTATGTTCCAGTTCAGCGACCCCAAATCAACGATGCCATACCTCCGTCTTATTGTCCCATCTGGATATTTTTCATCTCCGTCATACTTCAGCTTATTGCTGACCAACTGCGGTATGCCACGGAGAGTATCTGAGCCGAGAGGATAATTACCGATTACGTTATCATTTGCATCTTTCATAACATGAGCCGTAGCCTGTACGCTCTGTATGCTTCCTGCATCGTAAGCGTGATATGTGCCGAGGTCGATATAACGAGAGAGCCATGCAAGTCCATCAGTTTGTCCCAAGCCAACGATATAGTCCGCTACAGTTGAGCCGAACATCTGCGTTAAATCAAATACTTGAGGCGTAAGCTTAACTGTGCCTATGTTGATTCCATTGCCGTTTGATACTTGTAATCTCGTATAGCCCGTGCTTGTGGGAGATGCAACACACTTAACTATATATGGGACGTATGTTTCGTATGGACTTGTCGTTTCCTTCAGCCCATAAACACGCACACCAACTGAACTAAGCGTAGTTGCTCCAGATTGATTTGGTACGATAAGGTATACATGGTTCGCAATAAAACAATTCTGCCCAGACACATAATCGAGATTCAAAAATGCATTATTGTTTGTGCCTGTCCCTGTTATCGTCCACGAGCCATCTCCATTATTCGTAAACGTAAAGCCCGCACTCGTCCCAGTCGATGCCGTATGCGGTATCATCTGATTCCACCCAAGACTCCCTCCGACAAGCTTATTCAGAGCGCACTTGCCGACTACTCCAACGTGTGCCGTGCGGCGCATCAGATAAGGTTCGGTGTCTGTCGTGTAGGATGGGGAAGTGCCGACCATATCAGCCTTGACATCTCCGTAATTTATTCTCTTCGCATAGTCTCCGACTCCGACAACTATGTCCTGACCGCTGTCTGGTGTCACCAACGGAAGACCAGAGATTTTTATCAAATCATATGCCATAATTACCTCGCTTTCCTCAAACGCAACACTGCCCCCGATTTCTCGGAGGCAGCCCACGGAGGTATTAAAAAAGAAAGGAGCTTTAATCGTCTTTTTTGATGGTAGCATTATAACACACCTTGCCGTGCTAAAACGTACTGAATGTCTCTGAGAGCCTCCCCATGGAGGTGTTTTATCCTTCCCTCTGAATAGTGCATCTCTTTTGCTATCCGTTTGAACCTCTTGTATTCAACATATCTTTTTGTCAGGATCTCTATGTATCTGGAGTCTGTCAGGCTGTTAATCTGTGTGATTATTATGTGCCTCTTCTCCATCAGCTCGTCCCATTCCCTTCCGATTTGCTGAGTCAGCATCTCCCACTTAACCAGATATCCGAACCACGGAGGATCCCCGCTCGGAGATGTCTGCACCCGGTCTCCATCTATCTGAGGGCTGCGGAGGAAGGTCTGAGCCTTCTCTAACTCCTGTCGCTCCTTCAGTAGGTTTGTCAGCTGATGGTCTATCTGCCGGATCTGGCGAAGATATTCTTTAGCTGTCACGGCTTATCCCTCCATCTCTGCACCGCAGTGCAAACAATACCGTGCATAGTAATGTTGCTCATTCGGTATCCACGAATTACACTGGTCACATGAAAATGTGCCGTTGTCGTTTCTGATCCACTTCCCCTTCTTCCGTTCTGGTTCTGCGGATGGCAAGTCGCTAATAATCCGTCCCGCGTCTTCCATCCCCTCCACCCAGAATTGATTTTCATAGTGCGTTGGAGCTTTGTTAATTTTGATATATGCGACTAACGCATCAATAGCCGCCTGTCTGCTTATGGTGTCGTTGGTAGGGACATTTATGTCCTTGTCAACTGGCTGTGCGGATGGCAAGGCTTTTACATCAGTCCATTCTTCCCTGTATTCGTCTTTTAATTTAAAGCAGTCATCTCGTTCAAATCCGGGGCACTCAAAGGCAGAACCATCAATACCGTGGTCGCAATCATATTCGCAAAGACCACATACAGAATCATCAACATTTCTTTCCCGAATATCTGCAAAAATGCCTTCAATTTCATCGACTAAAATAGTCAGTCTGTCTTTAGCTGCCTGTCTGTATATCGTGTCCAATGCGTTCAACGTGTTGAAAGCGTTGGTTTGCGTTGAGGATCCTTCCCCAAAAATTTCACTTTCATGTTGTTTGAGAATCTCCAGAATTTCTGACGGACTATATCGGATGGTTTCGCCAAGTCTAAATTTCGTAGTGTCTGATTGTCCGACCTCAATGATTTTTCCGACTATTTTGTGAATCAAGTCACTCATCCTTTGCCTCCTTATACGCCACCTTAGTCTTCGATGTTAATTCCACGTCTTTGCCAGTGCTTACTGTCCATGTCGGCGTTACAACAGGCGTTCCGTTAATTGGACACATACACATCATTAACCGACACACTCCACAAGGGAGCTTATGACCGCAATCAGCGGCGATAGGTGTTACTGTTAATGAATTGTCATATATTGTGTTCATCCCTGTTCCTCCTTATACGGCTCTGGTAATGGCATCCATGCTTCTGGATATATCAATGCTCCACTTTTGACATCTTCCCAATGAAACTCTATTATAATCTCTGTTTCGTTACCGGCGGTCATATACCCCGTTGACACAAAATGATTTTCCAGAGAATAAATAACTTCTGTTCTCATCTCCGGCAACCGTTCACTGCATGGTATCCATCGCTGTGAATCCTCTATCTCCTCCACTAACATGATGCAAGTCTCAATAACCTTAACCTTCTCGTCCTCATCACCGAGGATATGAGCCATATTGCGCTTGTAAACTTCCAGTACATCAATTGCTTCCTGTTTGTTCATCGTTGTCCTCCTCTACTGCCAGCTTCAGTCTTAAGGCAGATAAGATGTCCTGCACGATATCGAACCTTAAGCTTCTGGTATTATTCTCAAAACACACTACTGTTTCCCTGTTGCAGCAGGCCAGATCGGCTACATCCTTCTGTGTCAATCCCAGTTCCTTCCTCCGGATCCGAGCCAGAGTGCCGTAATCAATCGTCATTTTTACCTCCTTAAGCTGCCTTATCTGCCTGATACTGATGCCAGAGTGCATCAAACTCATTGAAGATGTTCCGGATCACTAAGCCCTTGATGAAGTCGCACTCATCATACTTTTCCGATAATGCACAGCCCTCGCTGATCAGGGCTTGCCACCAGTCGTCTTTTTCCATCACAGCCGGGTCTGCTTTGACCTGGCTGAGATACTTCTTGAATAGCTTCCATGAATCGGTGATCATGTTGTAATACTCCCGGTCTGATTTAATCATCTTGCTCCCTTCTTAAAACGGAATCACTTCCAGATCCTCGTCGTCTACTTCTTCAAAACCATATGGATCCGCATTCCAATCAAACCTAATATTTCTGAAATCTGTTGAATGTTCTGCGAGTCTTCTGCTCTTCTGGTCATAAACGAGCCGGATCCCTTCTATGTCAGTAATCTTTCCGGTCAGCCTGTTCTTCGTGATGCAGATTTTTCTGGCATCCGGAGGGCCGTCTTTTATTCGTCCGAAGGTCAGCACCAGATCGGCCTTGTCCGTGATGTTACTGGAACCAGAGACATCATCATTGCTCAACTGCTGATTAGTCTTCCTCGGGTGGCAGACCAGAAGGACAAACACGTTATACTTCTTTGCAATCGTTGCCAGCCGGCCTACAAAATTGCTCTGACTTCTGTACAGATCTACGGACAAATCATCGGTCATTGCGGTCATCAGATTATCGACCAGAATAAATTTACAATCGTTCTGAATGATAGCTGTCTCGATCGCCCTCGGCAGATCCGTAAGCTCATCATCTGTGATGATGGTGTCATCATAAATATATGCTCGTTCTCCATACCAGAGATCTAACTTATCATGTTCTGATGCCATATGCTCCAACTTGCCAGTGACCTGACAATCCATCCAGTTTCGGAAGTAGAAGTCCATCAGTTCCCCGGAATAAAAGAAACAGTTATATCCTTGTGCCAATGCTCTGACTCCGATCAGAGAAGCAATCGTTGACTTGCCCTCGCCTCGTTTCCCGGTCAGAACCGCAAGCTGACCGAACCTGAGACCTCCATCCAGTAATTTATCGAGAGTTTCAATTCCTGTTCTGAATGATTCCATTTTCATGATGTCGACCTGCTGCACTTTAGCTAATGGCTTGATGTGGGAATTATACGGAGCTGCTGCTTTGCTGATTGCCTCCCTGATTGCCAGAACTCCATACTTCTGAAGAATCTCGTTCGCATCCTTGCACTCACGATAATCTTCTGGTCTGCAAACTCTCGTCTTCGTAGGCCATCGTTTACTGATTTCTTCTGACAATGTAATCTTGCCGTTCTCGCAGTCACCCATCACGATAATGCGCTGGAACTTGTTCATGAAGTCATAGCAATGAGGAATCCATGTGAAGCCATTGCATCCGATCGGAACCGAAACAGCATTGGTATATCCAGCCATTGCGACCGAGAGGCTGTCGATCTGGCCTTCTGTGATAATCAGATCTCCGTTGTCAGCTGTCGGATCACAATGGTTCATGCCGAAAAGAATCGGCTTTCTCCCAGGAGCGCACCACTCTTTGCTCCCTTTGGTCTCGCCTTTTTTGAAGTCCGTATTTCTGTACTTAATGAAAGTCAAGGCTCCGTCTTCGTCCCGGAAGGGGAACAGCAGCACCTTGTTATTGTCGGTTCGTGCCGTCACCTCATATTTCTGGATAATGTCCTCAGAGATTCCACGGCCCTTCAGATACTCGACCGCTTCCGGCAGAACAGTTAAGGGCTTATGTGCTTCTCTGAATTCCTTATACTGTTTTTTGCTATAGTCACAAGTTCTGTAATAAGTATCCGCATCCTTGCCCAGAGAGAAATTGAAGTCTTTGCTTAACGTGATCATATTCCCTTTGGCTCCGCAGGATGCCCTTTTGCACTCAAACTGCCCTGTTTCAAGGCTGATACCAAATGTCCATTTGTCCTGTGCTTTGCAATAAGGGCAAGTTATGAACTCCAGCTGTTTTCCTCGATGCCTTGATGCAAGTCCGATATGCTTGGCAAATCGTTCTGCATCTTCTGGCTCAAATTTATATATCCCCATCGTCTAACTCCTCCGGATGCTCTTCGTAATATCTCTTTGCTTCTTCGAGGGAAGAAAAAGAAATTTCCTTTTTTTCTCTTTCTTTTATACTATTATTTCCTATTATTTCTTGGGTGACAGGGCTGTCAGTATTATTACTGTCAGAGTTGTCAGTGTTCTCACTGTCAGAGTTGTCAGTAAGATTTGCCGAAGCTGTCAGGGTGACAACCCTGTCAGTAAGAATCCGCAAAATTCGTGGGTGTGAACCGCAACTTTTCGAGACAGTTTTGATGATTCCCCTGCTTTCAAGCTCTTGAATTGCCCGGATAACACTCCTCTCGCTTAGCCCTGTTGCTTTTTCCAGAAATCCATTGCTTAACTCATACTGATTTTTGTGATAGCACAATGTATTTCTAATAATCGCAAACAGTACCATGTAGGAACTGGGACTTGTCAGCTTTAGCCTTGCCAGACCAGAAATAAATTCGTTATTCAGCTTGACATATCCTTTAGCCATAATCTCCTCGTTCCAAGCGTTCTTTCAGTTCTCTGTACAGAATCTCTTGTATGAGTTTCCCGGAAGTTTCTGATTTACAGAAAATCGGTCGGATTCCGTATCTGGCGATCCATGCCGTCATCGAATGAAAGAACGCAGTTTCGTTAAACCTTGTGCGGTACTTGCCAGAAATAAGATTCTCCCAAGTGGCATTTTCTACCAGCAGATACATCGTGCCGTGATCGGCAGCAGCTCGCTCCATTTCTGCTTTGAACCGCTTCCTGTCGTGAGTAAAACAGGAAGACAGTTCGTCCAGATCCATCTTGCGCTCGATTGCAGCCTTGATTCTGGTCAGGGAGCCGTTCAGAAGGAACTCTGCGGAGTAATCTCCATAGTCAAGTTTCTGTCTGACATATGGCACAGAAAAGTCTTTATACCGCCTCTTGGCTCGTTCTGACGGCTGCTCTCTGGTGTCAACGATGATCTGCATAGTAGATAAGCAATCTTCGACCTCAAAAGGTGTCAAAACGGAATAGCCTCCTCATCCGTGTCCGGTATCTTCATGAAGTCATCGTCAGAAGTTTTCGGAGCATCTTCGTAGCCGTTCTTCTTGACAAACTTTGCTTCCGGAGCCTTGCCCTGACGGACTCTTTCGACCTCAACAGGGAACCTGGGCTCTGTGTAGACCACATTTCTCCCATTAATAACTGTCCCGGTCTCTCCGAAGACGATTCCGATTATCAGGCCCTTCAGCTTGGTCTCGTCCCATGCCCAGAGGAAACCATTGTTTGACTTCTCAAATGAAGCTGTCCACTGAGCAAATCTTTTCTTCGTCCATCCGTCCTTCTCGGATCCGTCATCGTTCGGAACGTAGATTCTGGCAACACCCTTCCACTTCTTATCCTCGTTCGGATTGTTTTCATACTGCTTTGCGTAGAAGTCGGCATATTCGCCCTCGGCAATGTCAAGCTGAAGAACTATTCTGTCAGAAAAGCCGTCCTTGCCTTCTTCATATTTAACATTCAGAATCTTGCAGACATAAGCACCTGCCGGAAGCTTGCCCTGTGCTGAGAATTCTGCGGTCTTTTTTGCATCATCATATCCTGTGAACTGTCTCATTTAATCATTCTCCTTTTCGTCATTTGTACATTTCGTTGCACTTATCATTGAGTGCCAAGTCCAGTGCGGAAGTTAAAGTGAGTTCCGTATCCTCAAAGTTATTCCCGGTCTTTTCCATCACTTCATTAATTATTTGAGCAAATATGCGTCTGTATTCTTCAATCATTAATAACCTCCTCGTTACTTGTAATCTTGTCGAGTTCCCAATACTTCCGGATCCGAGCATCTACAAGGGCCAGATCGTTCGGAATCTTCAGGTCAAACATTCCTTCCGGGCTTTTAGCCGTATTTGCTCCATCACTCTGGGTCATGAAATAATGCTCCTGTCCGTCCGTGTAACACAGAAGGCAGATGTCAACGCAGCCTTCAAGGGTCAGATAATTGTCGAGCATCTGGCCCACTGTCTTGGCCTTGGTCTTGCCGTCACTTGTGGTCTGAGTGTGGTGCAGAAGATATACGATAATATCGTCCGGGATTTCGTCTGCTATGTATTTGAGCAGATCAGAGAAGTTCTTGCCGATTGAGGTGTATTTCTGATAACCAGCTTCATTTGCTTTTCGGAAATACTCGTCAACCATCAGATACTGAGAATCATCAATCACATAAGATTTGATTTTCGGTTTCTGAAGGACCTTATAGATTGTTGTGTAAGTTGCGTGTTTTGCGATTTTGAAGTTTTTCCCCTCCGGGAACGGAAGTGTCCCCTTCCGAACTGAAAAGATTCCGACCTTATCCGGATCCATATTCTTAATCGAGTATGTTTTCCCAGAACCGGATTCTCCGAGAATTAAAACAGGGATTCCCATTATTTGACCTCGCTTTCTTTGATAGTATCCTCAATGGCTTCAAACACTTTTGCCAATTCTGTGAGTTGAGAATATTTGTTCTGAAACGCTACAAGTTCGCCAAGTGCATTTTTAAGAACGATCGCTCTGCGCTTTTCGTCAGACATTGCATCCATTATTGCCACGAAAGACCCTCTCTGTGCGTGAGACTGGTCTGCCACGTTTACGAATGCCCTAACAGGTTCTGTTTCTTTACCCTCATCGTCCACCATTACGCAGGTGATGTTTGTAATAAAACTCTGTGCTTGATTCAGTCTGAACCCTTCTGCTGCCTTGGCATCGTCCCACTCAAAACAGTTATGCAGAAGCGCATCCTCTGGCCTTGAATCCTCAAGCAGGATATACTTGTCGAGTTCTCCGTGTTTTTCCTTTAATGCCCTCAAATGCTCGCCTGCCTGTTGTGCTGGTACGTTGTACCATGTTGCTCTGTAACTAAATTTGTAAACCATGTTTTTCTCCTTTCCGGCTATTCCAAGCCTGCCCTACCGCACCAGGCCATGCCTCACCTTGCCTGACTGCACCTTGCCTCACCCCGCCTGCCGTACCATGCCTCTCCTCGCCATTCCTGAACAAACCTTGCCCTAACGTGCCTCGCCTGCCACACCAGACCTGACCAAACCACACCTTGCCGTACCACACCTGACCCTACCATGCTATGCGTTGCCTTGCCACAACGTGCCGTGCCTGCCGTGCCAAACCTGCCAAACCAAACCTCACCTGACCTTGCCCCAACGGAACGTACCAAAACGCACCATACCTTGCCATGTCGTGCCTGCCATACCAAGCCACAACACGACTTACCCTGACTAACTCCGCCCAGCCAAGCCTGCCGTGTTAATCTATGGCTACATGAAAAGTGCCGTTACTTCCGTCTTTCTCAGGTCTCCATTCTCCAATTCCACAGCAATAGCCACCTGCGTTAATGCAGTTTATTATCTGTTCAAGGCTTAATGCCCCGGAAGCGTTGTATGACAGGATGAAGTCTGCATACCAGTTTTTAAACTCTGCACGATACCGAAGGTCTGCCGAACCCATGCCGATCCTGACCATATCCTCACGGATATCCGGGATAGAACCTTTAATCTCGACCATATCTCCGTACTCGCTCTCAAGGAAATATGCCCCTCTAAGCTCCATCTGGTTCTTTACCCACTTCATGCGGTAAGCAGCACTATTAGCCGCCATCTTTATCGCACCGACCGGGAATCCCCACTTTGCACCATTGCTGACCGATTCCACAAATGCCTCTGGAGTTGATTCTGTAGGTTTCTCCTCAAGCCAGTACATTGAGTTGATAAACTCGTCATAAGGATTGCGTTTCTCTTTAGCCTTGGTCTTCGTTGCCCCTGTCTGGGCATCAAGCATCATCTTCTTAGCCTTGTCACTCCACGCATGAACGATAAGCGGAGAATCTCCGATGATACGCACATTTACTCTCTTAATGTCTAAAGGTCTTATCTCGATAAGTTCATTTGTTGCTTTTGCCATTGTGTTTTTCCTTTCTTGGTGGTATGATCACCATGTAAATTGTGTTTTTCTTATTGAAAGTGGCAGTCTTGTGAGGGCTGTCATTTTCATTTGATAATTGTGTTTGTGTGGTCTTCCAGATATACTCCATAGATCTCTTCACCTGCCTTCAGGGCATCCTTCAGAGCGGTTTTGTCAGCTTCCGGATCGACTCTGCGCTGATACTGTTCCGGGAGCAGATTGACATCGAATCCGTCAATGAACTCAACTGTCTGAGACTTGCGATACGAAATTGCGACCTTAGGGCTTTTGAACTTCTCTCCGTCCAGACATATAGACAGATACTTCTTAAGCGATTCTGCGTGATTCTCAGCGGTCTGCTGCCGTCTGGCGAGTGCCATCTTCTCTTCTTTGATGGCCTTTGCTTCTGCTGACAGGTCCTTGATGAACAGGGCAATGTTCTCGATTTTCTCGTCCCTCTGAAGTTCCAAAGCTTCCAGAGCATCGGCATCGAAGATCTCCCCTGTTTCTTCATCGAAGCCAAGTTCGATTGCTTTTCTGATGTTGTCCTGAATTTGATAGAGTGTCATCTTACATCCTCCTTTGTTATTCTTAAAATTTTGACGATTGCCGGAAGACCTTCATCTGCATAGGTGTGCAGAGAATAAGGTCTGTCATCCTTCCATTCGATATGCGGTCTGATAAGCCTTGCTATCTCGGCAAGCTGTTCAGCCTGTTTTGAGTAGCCGTCATAAAACTGGTCCTTAAGGTCCTCGGCCTTCTGAAGCTGCTGTGTCAGCCTCTTGTTCTCCATCTCCAGAGCAGTGCATTTTTTCAGAATAAACTCTGTCATAATTTTCAGTGTTTCTTCCATGTTTTCTCCTTTCTATTCGGCTTGAGAGCCGTTTCTTGTGTTTACCCTAACTGTTGTTCATCTCAATGATGTTGATGTCCTGTCATCGGCCTATTCTTCGAGCAGAGGTACTGATTTTCGCAAATTATGAGCATTTGCTTTGCCACGTTCTGACAATCTTGCTCTTTCCTCTTCCGACAGGATGCGGCTTGCATTGACCTTGACCCATTTCTTTGGGACAGCATACCCCCGGGCCTGAACTCCGTTTATATTCTCGGCATCGATGCAGGTCATTTCCGATGCCCGGTCTTCTACCAGCTTGTCAAGCTTTCGGATCAGAGCCGGGTTAAACGTGTAGACGGATGCATACGGATTCGCTTCGTTGAATCTGATGATTGTCTCCCTTTCTTCAGGACTCGGTCTGTAACCGGGAATTGAAGTCTTAACTTGCTTTACTTCCATTCGTTCCTCCTTTCATTCATTGAACTCATTAATAGGATTAATCCAAACCATGCCAGAGGCATGACCATTGCTAAGATACCGATGCCGAAAGCTCCTCCGTCTACCAGAACGGCTCCGGCAATGAACTCGACCATTGCGAGTACAGAAATGATTGACAGAATTTTTTCGATCATGATGATAAGTCCCTTCTAATTAGCTCCCTTAACAGTTCTATCGGCATTTCTCCCTGAGCCGATTTGTACCGAAGTACTTTCTGTAATTCTTCCAGAGTGACCTTCCCCGGAAATTTCCTCCGCCTTTGCAAGGTCTTCTGTGATAGTCCGACAGCTTCTGCCGAGACGGATTCCAAAATTAGCCTTGTGTGCGGAAATGGTTCTTGTTTCTTCATGCCGTTGCCTCGTTTGTAAAATTATCTTTTACAACTCGGACAAAAAAATACTCCATTGGGTCAGCAATATCGAGAAGTTCGCAAGCCTTGTCAATGTCTGGCTGGGGCCAATATGCTTTGTTGTGCAATCGCATAGAAATGACCGAGAAGCCTACTCCCATGCCCTCGGCAAAGGCTGTTATGGTTCCGTACTTCTCCACGATTCGCCCTCGGAGCTTTGAATAATCATAAAGTTGTGCTTTCATTTATCCTCCTTTCTGATGTGTAAAACAACTTTTTACATCCTCCATTATACACATCGTTTTAAATTTTACAAGAGGTTTCTCCAATTTTTCTTAACATTTTGCAAAATTTCGTGCTACAATGTTCTGGGGAGTAGGAAAGGACAATATCATGAAGAGGGTCTCAACAACAGCCGAAAGACTTAATACCATAATGAAAGAGCGAGGGCTTAAACAATCAGACATTCTTGAAAAGTGCAAACCCTTCTGTGACAAGTATGGCATCAAGATGGCCCGGAGTGATCTGAGCCAGTACGTTTTAGGGAAGAACGTTCCCAGACAGGACAAGCTCACTGCGCTTGCTCAGGCCCTTGGTGTAGAGGAAACATGGCTTATGGGCTACGATGATGAAGAGCCTACTTTCGCAGCTTTGGATGAAGACGAGGCCGATCTGATTACCTTATACAGAAGCTTTGACCGCAGAAGGAAACATCGTTTAATGGCATACCTTTACGGCTTATCAGAGGATGGTGATGAAGAATGAAATCTCCAACAGCAACGAAGCTTCCTTCCGGGAGGTGGAGAGTATTAGTCCAGATAAAGGGTAATAGGATCTCGATCACCAAGGACAGCAAAAAAGAAGCCGAAAGAGCTGCTACCCTTCTGAAGATGTCCCCGGAGAAACGAATCACGAAGATGACATACCGGGAAGGCATCGACCTTTATATCGAGAAACTTTCGAGAAAATCTCCCGGTAAAGTTTCGCCATCGACTATCAAAGGCTACCGAGACATTCAACGAACACGCTTCCAGAGCATCATGGATCTTCCGATGAGTGCCGACATAGATATGCAGTATGTGATAGATAATGAGCCTGTTTCCGTCAAAACGCTTCAGAATGCATACGGCTTAATTTCTGCCGTCCTGAGAGATATCGGCATTGAACCACAAAAAGTCGAATACCCAAAAGAACCGAAAAAAGAACGGCCGTTTTTAAATGTAGATCAAGTAAAGATATTCTGCGAAGCCATCAAGGGAGACAGATACGAACTTCCTTATCTTTTATGTCTTCACTCGCTCCGAAGATCCGAGATGCTGGCACTCAAAAAGAGCCAGGTCAAGGATAATGTCATCCATGTTGAGGGAGCCATCGTGAACAGCGAGAACGGCATGATTTACAAAGAAACAAACAAGACAGCAGCTTCTGTCAGAGACATTCCTATCTTCATCCCTCGACTCTCTGAACTCATCAAATCGGCTCCTGACGGCTTTTTATGTCCGTATTCAGTAAGAGGCATGGAAACACATTTGCGAACGATTCTGAAGCATTCTGACTTGCCTGTGAGCGGTTTCCATATGTTAAGACATGGATTTGCCAGTATGGCATGGGCCGTTGGTGTGGATGCCCTCACTTGCATGAAGCTGGGCGGATGGTCAGAATACAGAACAATGATACAGATTTACACCCATCTGGACGAAAAAAAGAAACAGGCTGATGTCGAAAAGCTCAAGCAGCTATGGACGAATGACTAACTTCTGTGGTATAATACTCTCGATCAAACAATTGTTTCCCCAAATTTTTACCCCTTTTATTAACGATTAGACCGTCTTCTTTAGGCGGTCTTTTCGTGTGCATTTCGTGTACACTTTTTGCGGTCATATATGTCCAGAAGTGGTCATATTTGTCCGTTTCTGGTCATATCTGTCCTTGCGTTTTTGCCTATTTTATACTGGTTTTAGTGCTATGCTTTGGTTTCTGGGAAAATCAATGAAATGGGTTCGAGCCCCGTCCGTCCCATTATCAGAAAATAGTGCTACACACTGGCTACTGAAGCCGCACCGAAAAATCCGTGTGCATTTTGTGAACACTATCAAGAGGAAGGAAGCAATTCTTTCCTTTTTTTCTTGCACTAAAAAAAGGGACGGCTCCGAAGAACCGCCCCAACACTAAGGAGAAAAGAAAAATGAAGAAACCTAATTAATTAAGAATGCCGTTCGATTAATTCCTTCCATGTGGCTTCACCGCAGATGCCGTCTACTACTATCGGCTTGCCCTCTTCGGCTATAATCGTCTGGAAGTCAATAATTGCCTGTCTGGTCTTCGGCCCGGCTGAACCATCGAATCCGCCTTTATACAGACCGCAACAGGCTAACATCTTCTGGCAGACCAGAACGCTTGTCCCGGTGCAGCCTTCATATACTTGTTCAAGATCCATATGTACAACTCCCCTGTCATCTTTTTCGACCAGATAAAACACTTTCACGCATCCCTGATAAAAGTCATACCACGGATGCCAGCCAGATCGGACAGACCATGCCGGATCGTAACACTTCGCAGCGTTTTCTGATACTTCTTCGATTGCGATGAAGTGACCGCCCTGAGTGAAGTAGCCCTTGCCCATCAGTAGAATGCCGTAGTATTTACCACTTTGCATGGCAGCTACCCACCGCTGCTCTGTCTCGGATCCACGCTGACCATATAAGTCATTGCCGTTCATCTGGATGCCGGAGTGACCGAAATGTTCGCAAGTCGGAATAATACCAGACCAATAAGAGCCTTGCCCATACGGAGCTGCATATCCGGCAGCAGTCATATAATCACCGACCTCCGGAGGAAGCACACCGACTACATCAGCAATTGCGGTAGGCCCACAGCCGGAATCAGCCATCGTGCCGCCTGGGGCAGAATATGGATGCGATGCCCAGCGAGGATCGTTCTGTAAATAATCGTATATCATTCCTGAGTATCCTTCTTATTATACTGAGCTGTGCTGATGCCCAGAAGCGCACCGAGCAAAGTGCAGATGACCACCGCAGTTTTTGCGACCTCTGTAGCATAAGGCCATCCCCACACGGCAGACAGACCTACATAAGCGGTCGATAATGCCGGGATGCATATCAGAGTAAGCCATTTCAAAATGTCGTATAACTTATTACTTATCATAAGAATGATGCCTCCTTCTCACATTTGAGATATGTGTCTTTAATGTGTTGTGCAGCCAATGTGCATTTATTATTAACGAAGTCAGGATGTGTCTTCGTGAACTTATCATACAAGTCCAGATCTTCTTCAATAATATCATCAAAGGCTTCCTTGCTGTGCTTCACTCCGTTCAGAAGTTCGTCATTGAATCGTAGAATTCTGCGTCTCGCCTGAAGCGCATCGCTCTTTTTTATTTCTGCCCGGAGATCATCAATGTCCTTCTGTATGCTGTCAATTTTTTTGTCCAGTTCTGCTCTCTTGCCGTTCTTGTCATCGTGTCTTTTTATCAGAAACTGTATCAAGCTGAAAAAGCCAGATGAAGCTAAAGCTGCAAGCACTATTTCCATCATTCTGTTGTCTCCCATCTGGCTTCAAGCCTTGCAAGCCGTTCTTCAAGAGCCTTGTTCTGTTCCTCAAGCTTCTGAATTCTGTCCTCGTCTGCTGCCAATCTCGCAGTTAAGAACGGAATATAATTGATGACATATCTCTCTTCTTTGCCCTCTCCGACCTTATCGACCAGCTCACTCTCTGTCGGATCTATGCCCTGTGCTTCCAATGCAGAAATAACATCCTGTGCGATTGCTCCGAATCTCAGAAGGTCATTTGCTCCTGACAGCACTTCACCCTTGAAGTTAAAGTGAAAGCTCTTCAGGTCTACGCTTGCGACCGCATCCTTGTACTTCTGAGGGATTGCTTTCACACCCTTCTTGGTCTTCTTGTCGGAAGATGTCAAAGTGGCATATCCGACATAATTTGTATCGACATAGAAGTCAATTCTGCCTGTTGCTGTATAGTCAACTGTGATGCCGTGTAAGGAACTGTGTCCATGAACGACATACCCTTGCTCTCCACTGGTGTCATCGTAAATGTATGCTCGGTTCAGTGAATACCACGATTTAACCACAGTATTTCCGTTGCCGTCATCATCCATAAAGGCGAGAGACGGAGTGTCGGTCATTAATCCAGTAAGAGACAAGTGTCCGAGATATATTCTGTCTTTTGCGTTTATATCACTTAAATATATGTGTCCGCCAACAATATCTCGTGCAATCCGAGACATTCTTACCAGCCCTGTGTCATCATATAGGTTTATGCTTCCGCCTTGGCTTGATTCTATTGCCACTCCAAGTTTTCCACTTGTATATAAATAGAGACGACCATAGTTTTGCATAGCCCTAAACAGACCACAAATAGTTCCTGCTGAATCGTAGACTGTCAGAGATCCCCCATCTCCAACTCCTGACAGTTGCAACGCTGTGTTGTCTGCTGCCGAGTTCCTCATCGTGAGAGTGTTGGTGAGGAGCCTTGACATCCAAGCTCCGTTTCTGTTGTTCATCTCCAGCATTGCTCCGATCGGAGTCATTACACCATCCACATTGATATATGTGATGCTTAAGGCTCCCATTTTTGTATTGCTGGAGTCATACACTCCATACTGATAGCCAGATGTTATTGTTTTTGCGTTGTAATCTCCTGTCGTGGTTATGTGACCGCTTACAAGGTCGATGGTGTTCGTGCCATCCGTGGATATTATCTCGATACCTCTGAGGATCCCTGTCGTAATCGCATCAGCCACGATTTGTCCGTCCATCGTAATGGCGGCATTGGCATATGTGCCTGTGTAGCTGTTAGCGTGCATCAAGCCATTTTGATTCCATCGCCATACGTTAGTTGCTGTCGTGATATCTGGAGTATCCATGATGAGTAACTCGTCAGGATAGCCATCATCATTCGCATCATGCAAAATAACGTAACCGCCAAGATTACCAGAGATTTTCTGGACAGCATCATCTATTGCGTTCTGTAGCACTGTAGCGGTCTCTCTGAGGGATTTTGCATTTTCGGCAGCAGCATTATTGGCTTGAATAATAGAGTCTGTTATGTTCGTCTTGGCATCTCCGAACTCAGCCTCCTCATATCGGTCGAGAAGGACATTCCATCTGACCCTTATGCACTTGGCTGTCGCCTCGACTCCCAGCTTCTCGAAAATAACTCTTACTGTGTCACACAAGTCAACACGATTGAGAAGACCTTGGAGCATGACGAAATTCAGAGTGAGGTTGATCTTCGGAACACCGATGTTGTTATTCTCGATATAAGAAACAGCCTTCGCATTAAGCTGTTCGGCTGTCGGTGTCTCCTCGAAATCCTGAGAGCAATCGAGGACATAGACCTTCACATAATCGAACGTGCCGCTTACATCTTGGACAGTTCCCCGGACTACATTGCCGTCTTCATCTGACCAGTACGGCAAAACCCCGGTATAACAGGCGGCACAATTCTCTTCCTGCTTCAGCTCCGTCAGGTTCACTCCATATCGAATGGTGACTCCACGATCAGAGCCTCGGCTATTCTCAAGAGAACAAGTCCGACCATCATAATGCCACTCACCTCCGTATACATCCAGAAGAGAGCCAGCCTTGCCTCCGAACCAACTACGCACGGAAGAAGGCACATCGACCTTGAAGTTTGATGCCGTTGCTCTTGATGTGGTAAGGTTCCAATTGCTGATGTCATACATCGCATTGGCTATAAGTCCATTCAATGCGCTCTGGATCCCGGAAGCCGTGAAAGGCTTGACAGGAATGTCAGAAAGGTCATAAGACAGATGTCGAGCATATATCGTACATTTGCCGTTAATCGGCTTCGTGATCTGATAGACTCTGAACGGCTGTGGATTATCCAGATAATTCGGTTTCGCCACGATAATCGATCGCATCTCAATTTCTGAGAAATGTACTCCAGAGATTGGATACTCCATCGTCAGTTCATAAGAGCCGTTCCTCTCCTCTTCGACCTCGCAGGAGATAGCATCGGACAATGCTCCGAGTCCGTGGCTCTGGAAGCCGATCGGAGTCATGCCGATGGTGATCATCTTGCTGTTGCCGTCCTCGATGATATTAGTATTGCCATCCTGAAGGACTTGTATTAAATAATCTTCGTCTTTGAATAAAATTGGGATCATCTACAATACCACCTCGGAGTGATTTCAACACTTGTAATGCCGCCAGTGATTGAGAAGGTCTGTGTGCCGGAAGGGATAACAGGGAACTGTCCTGTGACCATATTGTTATAGAACGTAGTGCCATCTATGCTGTAAGCTTGGCAGGTCTCGCAATCTATGTACATCTGAGTAACATTTGCAGAGATCCCGAGAGTATTGCCACCACAGGCCAGAGTGCCGTTAATTACACCACTGTTTGTGACCTTCAGTAAAGGCTTCGCCGTAAAGGCTGTAGGATTAGAAATGCTCCCTGTGGCTGATAACGTAACGGCAGTTTTACCGGAGTTCAGGAATCTCTTCGGAACGCACGAGAACGAGATGGTAACGTGTCCTACCTTGTTCATGATGCTCTCGATGTCCATTGCCTCACTCAGGTACGCAAGCCTGAACTCATTCGGCTCCCAGCCGTCTGAAAGTTCCTGATAGCCGTTCTTGTTGAAGAGCCATGCAGCCAGCTCGTCTGCTGCTGCTGTCGCATCTCCGTTACCGATATAGCACTCATACTCTTGGATTTGATTCTCCCAGGCATTCTGAGGCAAAATAATGTCTCCGTCCCTACCTGGAACGGAGAATACATCTATCTTCTGTGCCGACCTGTTAAGGCTTGGCACTTTATGGATTATTAATTTGTTTACCATGTCAGCGGAGGAGACTCCGCCAAACTTGAAATATCCCGGATCAGGCATATACTGCCTCCTTAGAATTCATTACATGAGTAAGTCTCTGAGCAACTGCATCTGCCAATTCTCTGACATTCATGCCTTCTGAGCCGTAAACATTAACTGTTATCGGCTGACTTCCTCTGACGAGTTCTTTCAGCTTGTCCTCACCTAAGAGCAGCTCAGGCTGTGTCGCATCACCAACACCGATGACTGTCGGAGAAGTGAATCTTGCACCCTGTTCTGCCGCTTTTGCGTACCAACTGACTCCTACGCTCGGAACAGAACCACTTGCCGCATCGAACACACCTGACAAGTAGAAGTGGGGCAGAGGAATATAAGAGTTAAACCGGAACGATGTCGAAGCAAAGGCATTCCTCATTGCATTGCAGATGTTCAGGACCTGAGAGTAAGCATTTTGCAGTACAGAGTTAAGATTTGCCATACCTGCGTTAATGCCTTGAACAATGCTCTGACCTATCTGTGTAGCTTGTGTTCTTGCTCTGCTGGCTCCCTGAGTGAGCGTGTTACTCATGTCGTTCATGGCTTTGGTGACCTTATCACCTACGCTCGGATTCAGACTTGTGTCGATTGCCGTAACAATGCCGTCTGCCAATGCTGTTGCACTTGCCACCGCATCAGGTTCAGCTCCGTCCAGAGCATCGACAATGAAGCTTATTACACTGCCGATCGCACCCTTGATTGCCTCGATGCCTTCTTCAATAACTGATACGGAATCGGTTATTTCTGAGAGTGAATCAGCCGCCTCCGAAGCATCGTTCTTGATGTCCTCCAGAGACCCGGCCACCAGAAGCAACGCTGCTTCCAGTATGCCCATCTCAACAACCAGAACCGCCATTGTCGCATCCAAACCGACCATAGCAAGGTCGAGTGCCGCAATCGTTAGATCCACACCGAGGAACGGAAGGAAAGCCGCTGCTGCTGCAACTCCCATTGCCGCTATGCTGACGGCAAGAAGAAGAGCCGCTGCATCTACAGCCAGAATGGCAGCAGATACCGCAAGCAATGCTTCTGCTCCAGAGAGACCATATTCTGATAATGTCGGAAGCTGTTCAACGAACAAGGTCAGAGACAGGATGACAAGCGAGATACCTGCCGAAACCGCAAGCACCGCTGCCGAGAGTGCCAGGAGACCGACAGCAGAAACTTCTGCGGCTGTTCCTATGGCTACTATTGCCGCTGCCATGCCAACACCAACTCCGGCAATCAGAACGAATGTTGCGACTGCTTCCGGACCTGCTTCTGATAACCGAATAGCCGCATCTGCCATCGTGTTCATCGCTTGGCCTATCAGGAAGATTGATGCTCCGGCTGCGGCTAACAGAAGTGCAGTTCCGGCTAATGTTCCGAAGGATGATGCCGCTCCGGCTGCCCCGGATGCTGCACTGGCTGCCGAAGAACCGAAGGATGTAAACTTACCTACAATGCCTCCGATTGCTCCGCCTATCGATGAAACGCTGCTGACCAGCTGACCGCCTACGATGAGCAGAGGACCGATTGCCGCAGCCGCAAGCGCAATTTTAATGATCCATTCCTGTGTCGTGGGATTCAAGCCGTCCCACCATTCCTTGACGGATTGTAATGCCCCAGAGAGCATCTGCAATGCTGTTGTCAGCGCAGGAGCAACCACTGTAAACAAATCTGCTCCGATAATCTTCAGCTGATTCAAAGCAATGTTCGCCTGATCCATCGGATCCAGAATGTTCTGGAATGTTGTCGATACAGAACTTTCAAATCCTGTGAGGGATCCTGCGAAATCTGTCAGCGAAAGCTGACCTGTCGCTACTGCGTTATAAATTGCCGCTCCGGCTCGTGTTCCGAACAGATCATATGCCAGAGCGAGTTTGTCGGCTTCTGTGCCATTGCCGCTCATCGCTTCGGTGAACTGTGTCAGAACTGTCTCCATCGAAGTTCCTTCCGCAGCAGCGTTTTTCATGGCTGTTTTCAGACCCATGAGCATGGTCGATGCATCCAGACCTGCCATGTCGGCTTGACCAAGGAAGTTTGCCGCATCATATGCGGTTAATCCCATCTGCCTAAACTGAGCAGCGTTACTTGAGACCTGTCTGGTCAAAGTGCCGACATCCACACCTGTCCGCTGACCGACTACGTTCAGAGCATCCAGATAACTGGTAGCATCTTCTGCACTCATGCCGAACGCAGCCATGACCTTGCTCACGCTGTCAACAGAATCTGATACATCCGTGCCATTCAGCTTTGAGAACTTCACGAACGCAGTTGCGAGGTCTTCAAGGTCTTCACCTGTGGAGCCGAATCTGGTGTTGACTTCACCAACCGCAGAGCCGATTTCGTTAAAGTCTGCCGGGACATTCGATGCAATGGAGTTCATTATGTCCTCCATCTCTTGCAAGGCTTCGCCTGAAGCACCTGTCTTTATAGCAATGATGTCAGCACCTTTATCAACATCGTTGAATGCTTTAATCGCTGCACCGCCTGCGGCAAGTATCGGAATCGTGATCGCTTTTGTGAACGTGGCTCCTGCCGAGGACATCTTGTCCGAGATAGCCGTAACAACGTTAGTGCCTGTTGTTTCCCCGGCAGAGGTTCCGGCAGTTCCGAGAATATCTTCCAGGTCGGCTTTTATGGTGGTCTGAGACCCTTCCATTGTTGGAACTATTTGTACTTGTGCGACAGCAACTGTCATTGTATCTGCCATCTTAACCACCTAATTTCTTTTGTATCCACTTGCGCAACTCTGGGACAGGCAAAGAGCCTTTCCCGATGCGCTTTTTATCTTCTTTATGCGGCCTTGGGTAAGGTTTAGGCTTATTCGGCTTCTTCTTCGATTGAAGAGCCGCCATCTCATAACGAAATGAACTGATTAGATCATATAGATCTGCCAGAATCTCGTTTGTTTTCAGCACTAAAGCCCATTTTGCGGTTTCCTTATCAATGTCCCTTGCAAGGGCAGAATCAGGATCCGTCTTGCTGATGAAATCGCCGAGAGCATCCCACGAAAGGACGCTCCCGACCTCATCAAGGCTGTGTCCGCATTTCATTAAATCATGATTGATTGCCTCCCTATGCTCAGAAACGAACACTGCGAGGCTTATTTTTCCCCCAGCTTCTGCTCTCTCTCATATGCGGCAAATATCTGGGAATATCCCACATCACCGAGACCTTCTGACTCAAGCTCCGGAGCAAACTTCAGCAGGAACCGCTTCAGAATGTGTATACGCTCTTCTGTCGGTGTATCCTGCTTCAGCTCCATGATTTCTTTTACATCTTCAGTCGAGAGAGAATTAAATGCCGGGATCATATATTTGCCGTTCTGGCCTTCGATGATGAACGGCTGTGCCTTGATAATCTTATACATGACATCTCCTTATCCGTTGACCTTAACGAACTGCATCCCTGTCGTTCCCTGTGCCGTGATCTCGAAGGGCCATGCAATGCCCTCACCTGCCTGAAAACTTACGTTATCAGAAACAGAGATCTGACCCTCGGAGCATCCGAAAGCGAGAAGGTCGTCACCATCTTTCATAACGAACAGATATGCCTTAACAGGCGGAAGATCTGCTGCCGAAAGATTAACTGTAACAGAAGCAGTTGTAGCTGTTACGTTCGTTGAACCGAAAAGTTCTGCCAGAGCATCCCCTGTGGTGCTGATGCAAGAACCGGATGCTTTTTCTTCGTGATCTGTAAGAACTACTCTGCGGATGGTATTTGACCAGTCTTTGATGTTCTCAACATCGTGCGACAGTTCAAGTTCCATGCCGTCTTCTGAGATAAAGCCTGCTTCATGCCATGCTGACGGAATGGATGACAGAGTAGTCGGAATTGCTGTGCCTGATGCCGCATAATAAAACATTCCGCTGGCATTACCCTTACCCATGTTTACTGCGTTGGTTGCCATAATATATAGCCTCCTTATGAAATAGAAATATCATCTAAACTAATGCTCACCTCTATACGAGCTGAACACATTGCCAAGTCGGGCCGCACAGGATCCATGCCCCAGCTGCCCATAGTATTAATAAGCACCCTCCGAAAATTGTTAGATTCTCGTAAGAGTGCTATTGCTGTGTTAAGTGTATCGAGTGCCGTTGCTTCCTCTTCTGCCCTTGCATCTATCACGATTGCAAATCGGTCAAGGTATGGTGTGTCGCTCCAGTCAACTTCTGAAACTCCTCCGACCTGAGAGACCAGTATGTTCGGCAAGGCATAATTCGCAGGAAGCGGTCTGCAATACGTTGTAATTCTGGAATTCAGTGTCTGCTGAATCAGATATTCTATGTCTTTGCTTTTTTTCATCCTGTCACCGCTGAACTTAATACTTTCCTCTCTGACTCTGCACTGAAAGTCTCGCCATCTGCTGTCGAAACGATACAGACAGGTCGTGATGCTCCATATCTGGAGTCCTGGCCTCTGGCCTCGTTAATGATTTCAACGTTGTAATTACCTTCAGCTCTGCCTGCGATTCCTGCTCCAGCACTCTGAAGAAGACTGACTACCCCGGAGCTGTTAATGACCGCTGTCAGACCGTCCGGAGCTTTGGTGAATTCAATCTTTACTACGTTCATCCTGACCACCTCTCAAGATTCAACTCGATGTGATCAAGGCTTCCGCTTGCTGAAGGCCAGACCCTCGGATCGCCCATGATGGTATATACATCACTTCCGAACTGGATGCGGTCACCACTCTGCACATCAGAGCCAGCCGGAAGATAGGCAGTCATACCGTCTGCTATGCCGAGTATCCTGCCATCCTGTGACAGGCTCGTCGTAGAAGGCTGTACGGAGCAGCCGTCAATGACCAGCGTGCTGACTTTATCACTACTCCAGTCCGGTATGGTCGAGCCTCTTGAGGTTTTCGTCCCCGGTCTGATGCGTGTTACTGACTGTCTGAAAAAGGATAAGGGCATATCACTCACATCCCTTCAGACCGCCCCAGAGCGGAAGAGAGCTGATCTGCTGCCTTCTCAGTCCGAGAGATTTCAGATCCGAAGGCCAGAGAGCGATCCTGCCCGAAGCATTTGGCAGAGTGTATGACTGGTTGATTCCGCCTGCACCTTCTGAGTACTGCGTAGCAGGAAGCTGCGCACCCGGTGTGTTAAGCTCACGCATGACAACATCGACTGTTACGGCCTTCGCTACTGTTGCGAGGACAGTATCCACGGCAATCATAGCGTCAAAGTCCATGCCGACCTTCTGCGCTTCATAACGGATCGCATCACTTACTACTGGCAGAAGATATCCTGCTCTGGTCTGTTCTGCTGCTGTCAGCGGTCGCTTCAGATTGATGATGTCGGTGACTGTTGCATAATCAGCCATGATCTCACCTCACTTCTTCTTCGCAGCGGTTGTTTTCTTGGTCTCCTGTTTCTCTGGCTTTTTGGGAACCGACTTTTCAATCGGCTCCCAGTATTTGCCAGAAAAGTTATCTGCAAGCTCCAGAATTTTGCCGTTGCGTATGTTGCGGAACTTCATCAGTCTCCAATGCGGCTGAACGCTGTCGGATCGAGGATGCCCCATCCGATGTAAGCTTCAGCACGAAGAAGTACCTGATTGTATCTCTTCAGGTCGCCCTGTCCGTCCGGGTCACCATAGCGGATGACTTCAAGCGGAATGTTCTCTGCATAGCCCCACTTAAATGCGTTCTGGAAGTCACCGACATATGCATAGTGATGAACGGCTGTGGATGCCGCAACAGCTACTGTGCTATTAACATCGCAAGGAATGCCACGGATCGCTCCGGGATTGCCGCCCCACATGAACTCTTCATACGGATGCTGTCCGCCTGCGTATGTGGTAGCAGAAAGGGCTGTTGCGAAAGCCGGACTCATAGCGATACCTGTGCAGGTATAGCCTTCTGCAAGATCTGCAATTGCTCCGGTGATGTCGCTCTCTTCTGCTCCTGAGCTATAAGCTTCTACACCTACATTAACCGCACGATCGAGGCAGTTTGTACCGATGATCGAGGAAGTTGCATTCGAATAAGGATTGATGCCGTGGAAAGCCATGATATCAATGCCTCTTGCGATCTTCTTTGCGAAGCCCTCCGAGAACTGAGCCAGGTATGCAAGCTGTTTCTCTTCTGCACATTTAACGAATTCATCATTAAAACGTGCCTGATATACTACCTTGACCGGAGCGATCGTTACTGCGTTTACAGTTGCCGTGGTTGCAGATTTTGCTGTGCCTTCTGCTACCAGCTCGACTTCGTTGTCGAGTGAGAAGATCATGATCTCGTTACCTGCGAAGGATACCGGGATCTGGTTAGCAAGTTTTGCGATTGAACTGTGTCCAGCTACTTTTGAAAACATTTCTCTTACGAGTTCAGCCGGGAAAAGGCTGCCTTTTGCTACTGTTGCCATTGGCATAATTTTAATCTCCTTTTAAATTTAATCCGTTCAGTAAAGTTCTGAACGCTGCGTTTTTACTGTCCACCGGATCTGTCTCTGTTGATTTCATCGGCAGAGGCGGCTGGTTGCCTACAAGTTGCTTCAAGGATTCCGCATCAGACCGGATAGAATCTTCATCTTCCCCGGTAATGCGAGGTATCCATTCATACGAAAGCCCGACTTCATGAGCGACTCGATTTTTAAGCGATGCGAGTTCATACTCTTTGTTTTTTGCCGTAAGGTCAGCGATCGTTTGTTCATCGCCTGCGTGCGTGGCCTTGAAGTCGTTAAAGGCCTTATTCAGTTCTTCGATCGCTTTGTTGTGATCCTCTGGCGAGATATAGCCCTCGTAACGCTTTGCCTGCGCTTCACGGTCACGCTTCAGACGATCTTTGATAATGTTGTCCAACTCTTCCTGAGTCGTAATAGCCTTGAATTCTTCTGACATTGTTTGATTCCTTTCCTCGTTTCCGCCGAGTAGCGTATTTCGATCAATAAAAAATGCGCTGCGCTTTGGCATCTTTAGCCTGCGCACACGCATAGATCGCTAATATTGTGGACTCCATCAGGGATACATCGATATCATCGTCCAGAGTCCTATAACCATAACCACCACCGGACCCAATTGCTCGGTGAGTACAATTGCAAACTGACTGTCTGAGTGACGGCTGACCTTTGTGGCAGATATTTCCTGCCGATACTGCCTGTTCAAATTCTGATGCAGCAGCTATCACATCCTTCGTTGTTGCGACTGCCAGACCTTTCAGCTTTTGGTCTTTAGCCTCTCGTTTGAAAGTCTCGACCCCGGAAGCACCGTCAATTAAAATGGTCTGTACATCACATTTCAGAAGATAGTTGATAAGCCAGTCATTGCCGTCCCTCTGCGGTCGACAATCTATACACTCTACAAATATTCGTTCGTCTGTGGTCTTAACCGCAAACGACAGGGATACATTCTCGCCATCCTTGCCATATTTGACTCCGGCAAAGATTCTGCCCTTCAGGCTTGGCACATCATCGACCTTCAGCGCATCCCATTCGGGTTCACTTATAGCCGATTGCTGATTGTACTTTATCCACAGACCTAATCTCTGGATGTTGAAGTCGATATCATCTCCGTTTATTTCGTCCTGCACGATTCTCTCTGTGAGTATCGTTCCGAGTGACGGAGAGGTCTGATACCAGGCTTCTTTATCGTGTACATCGGTTTTATGGTCAACAGACCACTCTGCCCAGCCTCCGTTTAAGGTATCGCCTCGCAGCGTTGCCTCCCGGTATTCCCGAAAGACATCACCAGAGGATACAGCCGTTGGAGGTGTTCCAGTCATGATGGTCTGCGGATTCTTGGAAGACGATACGACATAGTTCAGAGCCGTCTGTTGAGCCTTGGTGTATTCCTGTGCCTCATCTATAACCAAAAGGTCATAGCCGGAACCGAGGGAACCAGAATTTGTTCTGGTACGGAAGTCAATGACTCCGCCTCCGTCTTCTTCCTTCAGCGCGATCCGTTCCTTGCCGTAAGCTTTATACTTTGAGGCAGGATCCAGACCGAGTTCTGTAATGCGATTCATTAAGCGTTCCCACGCTATATGAGCCGTATCGGTAAGATGAGCCGTATGTAAGATATGCTCACCATTCAGAAGACCATCCATTTCTCTGGCTGTGAGGATCTCTGTCTTGCCATTTCGTCTTGGTACAGAATAGCCGAACTTCGTATGCACCCAGAGACCATCATCATTCTTTGCCATGATGTCTGAGAGCATCAGTTCCTGCCATTCCTGTGCCGTGTTGCCTGATAAATTGTAGAGTTCGACCGCTTCAGGGCCTTGTGTTTTGGTGTATGGTAGAATAACGGATAAGGTAGGAATCTGATTTCCTATCCTCATCCCTTACACTCCTCTTTTCGGTCTGTCTCTGCTCCGTTTGATTTGCATATTACCCTCTCTGGCTTGGATACCTTATCATGGGACTCTGCCCTCTATAGTTAAACACTGTATCTCTTCCGCCTCGACCATTGTAGTATTCAATGGTGCATCGGCAGTTGTCGTGTCTTCGCCAGACATCGTTCCCGGTGTTTCTGACATCTTCATAGTCATAAGTGCCTGCAAGATTCATGCACCACGGACAAGCGTCCGCATCTGGTGTTCTGACTACAGTTGCCTTGATTCCTGACTTCCACTGAAGCTCGGCATTGTCCCGGATGCTCTGGTCAACAACACTCTGAGAGAAGTTCGTCACTTGGTCATAAAACAATTTTTCAATGTTTACGAACTCAGGATTATTCTTCAGCTCTTCGACAAGTCCGTAAGCACGATTACTATCGAATCTTGGTTCTACTGCTCTGATACCATATCCGTTTGCTTCGTTCATAGCCGTCTGCACCTGAATACAGACCTCTGCTACCATTGCATGGTCAAGTCCCAGGGCGGAAGGAAGCAGCTGCTCCAGATCCCATTCTGATATATCGACCATCGGAGCATGGCTCTTTAGCACCCGGCCGAGCAGATCTCCGACACGGACAGCATATAACGATGCGTCCCTGTAATTTGCTGTGCCTGCTGCCGCTGCCGATGCCAGACTGACGGCCTGCTTATCGGTCCTGACCAATGTCACGAACTCGCCTTTAATATCGTCGAATGTTAATCCCATTACTCAATACCTGTCAGTCTGTGGACACGTTCCTCCGTGATATACCCCGGTATGGCCTGCGAGATCTTGATAAGGCCGTCACCAGCCGTTGACAGAGCACTCATATCCGGCTCAAATGTCGGTTTCCAGAGAACTTTTGTGCGATATACTTCCGGCCTTCTATAAGCCATCCTGTCACGGACGCAGGCCCCTATAAACCCGGTGTTGATAAATCCTACTCCGAAGCATCGCTGTGCCTTGGAAGCCGCCAGACGCAGGTTTTCGTGTGCCGCCTTTATTGCTTCTGCGGAAGACGGATTACTGGTCGCGAATCCGAGATCGTCGAGGGTCAATCCTGTCTCACCTGCGAAGAGTGATGCAAGGCCTTTAAGCTGGTCCATGTGCGGAGTCATGCTGCCGACCTGGAACTGCCCAAGCGTCGGCCTGTCACCGTCCTCGTCTTTCGTAAAGCTAAGCATTGCGCTCATGGTCGCTTTCCACGAATCCATCTGCTGCGCATCCTGGGCGAGTCCTGTTGCATATTTCTGAGGGAAGGAATAGAACTCCGCAGAGATCTCTGACCGCTTTACAGTCCTCATTGCGCTTCTGGCATAATCCATGCAGGCTCTCGATATCCTTGAGTGGCCAAAAGGTCTTTTAGCATCCGGTCTGTAGATGATCGGGACCAGAGCGCAGTAATCAGCATTCGTGACTTCTTCTGCGATCGGATTCGGGTTCCCTGCCTCATACACATATGTATGTCCGGGAATGTAGTAAACATACTTCTTCACGTTATCGAATTCGTCACGCTCAAGAACCGCAAGCCCTTCTGTCAGCAGCTCCGTGATGTCGTCGATCACACCTGTGCCGTTTGTGCCGTCGATTACCTGGAACCTCGGCATACCATCCTCACCACGGCTGACATACACGAAACAGCAGGCCGTAATCAGCGAACTCAGGATCCCATTGTCGAAAATAATGTCCGGGTTATTCAGGTCGAACATCTCACGCATCATGAATGTATCGTTCTCAAACCCATCAAACTGGATCCTGTCTGCCAGAGAATCAACAGCCTTGGTACACCATCCGTTAATAGTCCCGAACCACTCCAAGCCAGCCGGAGTTGAAATCCCGAAATCCATAGCCTGTTGTTTCTGCTCATAGAACTTATACCTGATCAGGCCTCTGGCACGCTTCATTATCAATTTGTTCTGGAGGTAGGTTATTCCCTTCATGACTCATCACCTCGTATTTTTGCCAAAATGCTTTTCCCGGTCGCAGCAGTCTCTTCTGCCGGAGGTGCGACCTCTGCTAATATCTTCTGTATGCTCTGGATAGCTTGAATCTGTACAGCTGGCGGTGTCTCGTCAGCATCCCGGATTTTAAGCAGCCGTGCCAAGTTGTCCTCACGAATTTGTCTGTAATCCATATCTTGTCCTTTCTGGGGAGAGGGTTTTCCATGCGTTTTCCTCACA
>Ga0310690_10002269_pt1 | contig 31799 bp, 20 predicted proteins | sample AusTroGonzalo_MG_2_FD_207661 | JGI IMG/M metagenome (GOLD analysis project Ga0310690, IMG submission 207661) | Bovine rumen microbial communities from tropical cattle in Woodstock, Queensland, Australia - Gonzalo_04 (v2) (version 2) | ecosystem: Host-associated > Mammals > Digestive system >...
AAGATGAGCTTGAACTTTCAGGCGCGGAAATTGTCTTCCATTAATATATAGGATCGTAGCTCAGTTGGTTAGAGCGCTACACTGATAATGTAGAGGTCCGCGGTTCAACTCCGCGCGGTCCTACCACTGGGGGACTAGCTCAGTTGGCTAGAGCACCTGCTTTGCAAGCAGGGGGTCAAGGGTTCGACTCCCTTGTTCTCCACAAAGCCTCAAGCGTTTTTTCGCTTGAGGCTTTTTTTGTGGAGAACAAGGGAGTCTTGCGACTCATATGTCTACCCATCCCCCAACCCCCTTCCCGTGGGGAAGGGGGCCGCCGTGTCGGTGTTTACCCTTCGCCTTGTTCTCTTTTCCTTCCCCCTTCCGTTGGACGGGGGGCTTGTGAATTCACTTGAAACACAGCGCTTTACAACAATTCACCCAACACTCACGACTGGAGGCAATTTGTGTAATGCACAGTCTGTCAGGCACTTTGGCTCCAGCCGGCTTTAGCCCAAAGAAAACGGCCCCTTCTTTGTTCGGCCTTAGATCAATACTGACTTTTTCCATTGATCCTGCGTTTGGTTTTTTCGTTGGGGATTGGTAAATTTGAGGAAACAAATCCTTTAATTATTACGAATCATGTGCGAAGAAACTAAAGAATTCGACCCTAGAGACAAGAATCAGGACGGTAAGGTATCTTTCAAAGAGATGATGCAGGATGCTGCAGAAAAGGCTGGTGAGGCTTTGAACGTGGCTGGCGCTGCCATCAAGCAGGAAGCCGGCGAGGCTTTTGACAAGGTAAAACAGGGCGCCAACGAGGCTATCGGCAAGGTTAAAGACTATACAAACCTCTCTCCCGAAGAGCGTAAGGCCAAGAACGACGAGTTCCTGGACAAGGCATCGAACGCAGCCGACAAGATTGCAGATGCTGCCAAGGGCGTTTTCGAAGACGTTAAAGAGGGTGCTGAGAAACTTTTCGGCAAGAAAGAAGCTTAATCCGCAGTTTTTTACTGCCCTTCGTATGATGCGCGGCATACGGCACATATCATTGATATGCTTGCTCAGTATTGCCGTAGGAGGCGTTTGCCGTGCCTCGGAACCTGTAGACACGACATTTTTACAACTGGCACAATACCTTTCCCGGGGTGATGCATCCATGATGCCTTGCTCCGGGAATGTCGTTGATATAATAGACACCGGCACACGCAAATGGGAGCTGCTGGTGGCCGACCTCGAGGCGGCCCGCCACACCATCTGCATGGAGTACTACCGCTGGCGTCAAGACGAGGCCGGCGACCAGATCCGCGACATCATACTCCGCAAGCTGGCGCAAGGGGTGCAGGTCAAAATACTGCTGGAAGATTTGTCAAACCCCTTCTACCGCAAAGATTATTATCTTGAGCTGCGCGATGCCGGCGCGCAACTGCAATTCTTCACCGATTTTGACCATCAGATCTGGGAGATGATTCCCGGCATCAACTACCGCAACCACCGCAAAATCGTGATCATCGACGAATGCATCGGATACATCGGCGGGATGAACCTCGGTGTCACCAACCGCGACCTCTGGGGGGATATGCATTTGCGCGTTACGGGCCCTGCCGTGGCCTCGTTAAACAAGTTGTTCTACGATATGTGGGACGCCCGTAAAGGGCCGTTTCTGAAGCGCCAGGAGGCACGTATGGCGGCCATGGGCGATGGTATTCCCGCCGATAGCGACAGCACTGCAGATGCCGGCTTCAGGCCTGTTGCAGAAGAAGCCGCTGCACTGCCCGATACGACTCAATTCCAACCTTCCGCATCCCATCTCGAATTCCGCGACAAGACCGTGCAGGTGGCCACTGGCGGGGCGGGGGATAATTTGTTGGAAGGGGGCGTGTGCCGCCTTCTGGCCTCTGCCACCAAATATGTCTATATCCAGACGCCGTATTACTGCCCGACCGATACCGTGTTCGACGCCCTTAAAAGTGCGGCGCGGCGCGGGGTGGACGTATGCATACTGATTTCGGAGGAGTCCGATTCCAAACTGATGACGGTGGCCAACAGCGCCTTCTATGAAGAATCGGTGGCGGCCGGGGTGCGGATACTCTTGAGCCCGGGGCGCTTTTTCCATTCCAAATCGATAGTTGCCGACGACTATCTCTCGATTATCGGCAGCCTTAACCTGGACCCGCGCAGCCTGGTTATCAATCACGAAGCCATCGCCCTGATTTACGACGCCGAGGTTGCAGCGGCGTGCCGCGAGCTATTCTGCTCCAGGGCAGAAGGGGCACGTGAAGTTACCTTGGAGGAACTTGAGTCGGCCTCCAGGCGAGAAAAAAATCGGCGCCATTTCTGGCGCCGTAATTCTGGTCAATTGTAAGGGATCCCGGTATCCTACAGGTCGATTTCGTGATCGTCCGGGATAATGGGGATGGTGTTTGTGTTCGGGGCGGGTGTCACGCACACGATGCTGTCCACGATGTAGCGCTGCATACCGCGCCAGGGCAGCATACCGTTGTACTCTTTGTAATGAAGCTCGACCTGCTTGCCGCTGCAGCGCATCAGCGAGTCGGCAACCTCTTTCTTGACAACGGAGAAGTTGAACTCGTTGGACTGGAGCGAGCCGCTGCCTTTGGCACCCTTGAATCCGGTCTGGATCAGGCGGCCTTCGTAGGTCTTCCAAATCCACCCTTTGTATACTATCTGGTTGAGTTCGCCGGCCTTGACTCCGGTGCCGAACACAAAGAAGTACTTGAAGAAGATGAATACTGCGAGGGCCAATACCAGGATGGCCGTGATGATGGTTATGACTTTGCCTTTGGTGCTCATATTATTGTTCGTCTTTAATGCAGCGGACACTACCTGCAAACGGGCGGGTAGTGGTAAAGTTACTCATATAACCGACATTGGCAGTGTTGGCGGTCTTGTTGAAGATGAGTGCGTACCACATCGTGCTGGAGTAAGCGGTAGAGCAGAAGATGTAGTTGGTGGTGATATAACCTCTGGAAGCCAGGTAGCCCTGGACGTCGCCGTTGTCTGCGAAGCCCTTGCTCTTGCCCTGTACATAACCGGCCATTGTGGTGTTGAAGCCGGCCTCTTCTAGCATCGAGAGGGAACCGCAGTTCCTGGCTGCGTCGTAGTAGGGAGCCTCGGTGTTGACCTCTACCTGGGCGTTGGTGCTCTTGCCCACGAGGGCGAGGAACTCCTTGAGGGTAGGGATGTGCCAGCCGGTGGGGCAGATGCCCTGCGCGCCCTCCATCCTCTTGCAGGTGGTGGCGGTAACGGTGGCGTTGAATGCGGTGGCGTCGGAGTAGACGAGACCCTTGTTCACGATGGCATCGTCGCTGCTGTCAAACTCGAGCGCGGTGTCGCTGCAAGGATACCATACGCCGCAGATGCCGTCGCCAATGGAGATGCCCTTCTGGGTGTAGCAGAGGTTCTGGACCATCCACCAGCGGCCGTCACCCATCTTCTTGATGGGATACTCGCGGTTGCCTATCATCAGCATCGGGCGGGTCTGGTTGATGGTGAGTTTGTCGGTAACGACCTGGTCCTCTCCGGTAGCTGAAACGTTGATCTCGAACTTGCGGTTTACATCGCCCTCGTATTCATCTACGATGACGGTGATTTCTGTGGTGTTCTCGTCAAGTTCAATCTTTTCTTCATCATCGTCGCCCTCGGCTTTGCTCTTGACCCTGGGCTCGCCCGACATGGGCTCTACGGTGATGCCTTCGCCCTTGACGCTGATGGTCCAGGGGAAGTTGGAGGTTACGGTGAATTTGTATTCGCCGCCGATATAGTCGGTAGTAAAGATACTCTTGTTGAAAATCACATATGCAGGGGCTCCCTGGGTGAGGGTGACAAAGGTGAGCGCATCGCGCTTGTCACCATGGGCCACAGCTGTGAAATAGTGCTTCAGGATAGCGGTGGATTCGTTTTCATTGACATTGACACGGATGGTGAAGTCACCGGGGCCGCCGCTTTTCTGGGAGATGGAAAGCAGGGATTCATCGTCGCTGTTGCAAATGAGGTCCCACTGGCAATTGGAAGATACATTGAATTCGAATTGCCCGCCTTTATAGTCCATCTCGACTTCTGACCTGTCGATAGCGACTTCGGGTTCTTGTGTGCAGGCAACCAGGGCAAGAATTGCCATAACCATCAAAGCAGAAAAATGTTTCATAAAACGAATTAAGATTTGACATTTAAATATCGCGCTAATGTACTTAAAAGAAATGAAAGAATGATTATCTTTGAAAAAAATAATTATGATACAGGTCCACTGCACGAACACCGGCACCACCAAAGAGTTCTCAGAAGGTGTCTACCTTTTCGAAATCCTTGAAGAGTTCAAAGATCAATTCGAGCATCCTTATCAGATTGTCTCTGCAAAGGTTAACAACGTTTCGCAAGGGTTGCGCTACAAGGCCTACAACAGCAACACCGTAGAGTTCCTGGATGTCCGGCAGAAGAGCGGCATGCGCGTCTACTTCCGTTCGCTCTGCTTCTTGCTGTGCAAGGCGACCCACGATGTGATTCCGGGTGGACGTATCTATCTCGAACATCCCATAGCCAACGGCTACTATTGCAACCTGCACAAGAAGCGCCGCGACCGCCTCACAGAAGACGATGTCGCCCGCATCAAGGCGCGGATGCTGGAGATCGTGGCCCAGGATATCCAGTTCCACCGCTACGACGCCCCCACGGAAGAGGTGGTGAAGCTGTTTGCCAAACGCGGCTACGAAGACAAGGTCAAACTGTTTGAGACCAGCGAAGAGGTCTACACCGAATATTATACTTTGGGTGAGTTTGCCGATTATTATTACGGCCGCCTGGTGCCCTCTGCCGGCTACCTCAAGGTTTGGGAGCTGGAGAAATATGGCGACGGAATGCTGCTGAGGCTGCCCGACCGCCACAATCCAGAAATCGTTACCCGGCGCGTGGACCAGCCGCACACCTTCGAGGTGTTCCGCGAGAACCTGCGCTGGAACATCATCATGGGCCTGAGCAACGTGGGCGATGTGAACCAGGCCTGCCGCGATGGCCACGCGAGCGAACTGATACAGGTGGCCGAGGCGCTGCAGGAGAAGAAGATCGTGCAGATAGCAGAGGATATCTCGCGCCGCGCACGCCACCGCAACAATCCCTGCCGGCTGGTGCTCATCACCGGCCCCAGCAGCAGCGGCAAGACCACTTTCTGCCAGAGGTTGAGCGTGCAGCTCAAGGCCTGTGGCATGCACCCGATATCGATCTCTACCGACGATTATTTTGTGAACCGTGTGGAGACCCCGTTGCTGCCCGACGGCAAATACGACTTCGACAACTTTGAGACGGTAGACCACAATTATCTCGAGAGCGACGTCAAGAAACTCATGGCGGGAGAGACGGTGGAGGTGCCCAATTACAACTTTGTGACGGGTCTGCGCGAATACAACGGCCGCAAACTCAGGCTCGGCCGGGGCAGCATCCTTCTGGTGGAGGGCATCCACGCCCTAAATCCGGCATTGTTGCCTTCGGTAGATGATAGCAGCAAATACCGCATCTTTATCAATACCCTCACCAGCACCTCGCTGGACAACCACAACTCTATCCCCACCAGCGACAACCGCCTGCTGAGGCGCATCGTGCGCGACTACAACAAGGGGGCCTTCACCGCCGTGGAGACCATCAACCAGTGGCCCAGTGTGTGCGATGCCGAGGAGAAATGGATATTGCCGTACCAGGAACAGGCCGATGTGATGTTCAACAGCGCCTACCTGCTGGAGTTTGCCGTGATGCGCAACCATGCCGAGCAGATTTTGCGCACTGTGCCCAAGAACCGGCCGGAATACAGTGAGGCACACCGCCTGCTCAAGTTTATCCGCTACTTTACCCCTGTATCCGACAAGGAGATACCCGCGACTTCACTGCTCAGGGAATTCGTTGGCGGCAGCAGTTTCTCGAAATAATTATTTGCAGTATTTGTCCAGCCAGTCGAATACCTCGCGGTGCCAGTAGACGCAGTTCTGGGGTTTGAGGACCCAGTGGTTCTCGTCGGGGAAGAGGAGCATCTTGGACTCCACACCCATCATCTGGGCTGCGTTGAAGGCAGCCATTCCCTGGTCGTAAGGCACGCGGAAATCCTTCTCGCCGTGAATCACCATTATGGGGGTGTCCCAGTTCTGGATCAAGCGGTGAGGTGACAGTTCGTAGGTCTTGCGGGCTGCGGCATTCGTGCTCCATGGAGCGCCGCTCATGGGAGTGCCGGGGTCGGTAATGCCGCCGTTGTCCCAGTTGGGGAACCACATCTCTTCGGTCTCGAGATACATGTGCTCGGTGTCGAATATGCCGCAGTGGGCCACGAAGGCACTGAAGCGCTTCTGGTGTGTGCCCGCCAGGTAATAGACGGAATATCCGCCGTAGCTGGCTCCGATGGCCGCCATCTTGCCCACATAAGGCTCAGCCAGCAGCGCGTCGGCTGCGGTAAAGTAGTCCTGCATGTTCTGACCCGTGTAGTCGCCGGAAATCTGCTCGCACCAAGCCTGCCCGAAGCCGGTGGTGCCGTGGCGGTTGGGGAGAACCACCACATAGCCCTGCGAAGCCATCAGGCGGTAGTTCCAGCGGGTCGACCAGCCCTGGCTGAAGCAGCTCTGCGGGCCGCCCAGACATACCAATATAGAGGGGTAGACCTTCTTGGGATCGAATTTGGGGGGATAGAGCACCCAGGTGAGCATCTTGCCGCCGTCGGTGGTGGCAAGCCAGCGGTCTTCCATGTCAATCTCCTCGAGCTGAGCGAGAATCTCGTCGTTCTCGTGGGTCAACTGCACCCAGCTGCCGTCTGCGGGATTCACCGCCACTATCTCGGAGGGACGCATCATGGACATGTTGGTGGTCACAATCACGTCGTTGCCAAACTGGTCCTTTGAGAAGACGGGGCCGGCAAAGTCGAACCATTCGTTCTCGGGGGTGACGCGTGTCAGCGCGCCGCTTTCCAGGTCGGCCTTCCATATCTGGCCCAGGCCTTCCACGACAGAAGAGAACCAGATGCTGCCGCCGTCGGGCGCCCATGCGGGACTCTCCACATTGTAGTCGAAATTCACCGTCAACTCGCGGCGGGTGCGCTTTGCCAGATCCATCACGAACAGCCGCACGCGGTCTGCCTCATAGCCGCCGCGGGCCATGCTGAGCCAAGCGATGAGGTTGCCGTCGGGCGAGAACACGGGGTCGGTGTCGTAACCCGGCATCCCCTCGGTGAGGTTCTCGCAGCTCTTCTTGGCCACATCGTACAGGTAGATATCGGTATTGGTAGAGAATGCGTAGTCTTTGCCGGTGAGTTTGCGGCAAGAATAAGCGATGTACTTGCCGTCGGGGCTCCAGCTGAGCTGCTCGAGACCGCTCCAGGGCTCGGTTGGGAGCTCGAACGGCGCGCCGTCGAGTATATCCACCCCCTTCTTGAACTTCTTGCCCGGCTTGAAATCGGCCACGAAAGAGTGGGGGACATTCTCTACGAAATGGTCCCAGTGACGGTACATCAGGTGGTCTATGGTGCGCACGGTGGCCTTCTTGAGGTCGGGGTGGCGGTCGGTGGGAGCGGTGTAATTCTTGAAATCGGCAGCATATATCACCCGTTTTTCGTCGGGAGAGAGCTTGAATTCGCCGATTCCGCCCGGCACGTTGCTCACCTTGCGTGCCCGTTTGCCGTGGGCGTCGCAGACATATATCTGCCCGCCTTTAAGGTAGGCGATGCGTTTGCCTCCCTCAATCCAGCGTGCGTTGGAAATGCTTGTGGCAGATTTGGTCAGCTGCACGGGATCGCTGCCGTCGGCGTTCATCACAAACAGCTGGCGGCATTCGCGGTTCTCCTCTATGCTGGTATATGACACGCCGTAGAGTATCTTGCTGCCGTCGGGCGAAGGTTGCGGGTCGCTCACCTTACCCATGAGCCGCATCACCTCGGCGGTGTAGTGGTCGGTCTTGACGCGCGGCTTCTTGATGTAGCCGCCTTTGCTGTTACAGGATGCAATCATCATCAGCAGGATTGATATGGTTAGCAGTCTTTTCATATCTTAAAGTATGGGAAATACAACAAAAACGGCGGCATCCCACAGCGCGTGGGAGATTATCAGCGCCGGCAGCCACTGCGGCTTGAGATAATACAGCAGGCCCCAGATACCCCCCGCCACCAGTGCGGCCATGATCAGCATAAAGTTGAATGACCAGATGTGGATCAAGGTGTAGATAGCCAGGGTTATGACAGCCGCCCAGAGGCGCGCACAACTCTCTTTGCGGCCGCTAGCGGCAAACTTTTCGCCGATGGCGCGCTGCAGGCAACCGCGCCAGAAAATCTCCTCCGCGGGGCCGGTGAGCAGCAGCAACTGTGCCGCAAGCCACCACTTGGAGGCGCCGCCCTTGAGGGCGTAGATGCTGTCGACCTCGGGCCGGGCAAAGTCGAACCACATGGAAGAGAGCTTGTCTCCGATCCAGAATATGCCCCAGAGTGCAACTGCGATGGCAACTCCGAGACCGACCTGCCCCAGGCTGAAGTGCAAGCCTTTGTGCCATGCGGGGAACAGCTGCCACGAGATGAGCAGCAATATGGAACTACTTATGGCCATCGTGGGCCAGAAGGGGATGTGCGGCGCGGTCCACGGGCTGAACATCAAAAACCAGAGCACCGCTGCAACAGCGGCCGCAAAGACAATGCGGGGCGTCAGACGACTCCCGCCGGCCCCCGTTATATTACCGTCCGTGGCCATTAGAATATAGCCCCCAGGATAAATCCGAGGCAGAGGGTGATGCCCGATATCATTTGCAGTTTGGCGGTCATCAGGTCAAGCTGGTTGAAGGCTGCGATGCCGTCGGTCTTAAAGCGCTGCGCCTGGCGGATATTCTGTACCACAATCGGGAGCGAAAGCAAAATCAGCAGGCACCACCAGGGGAAATAACCCAGTATGGCTGCCACGATGGTAAAGATGCAAGGCAAGGTGACCAGGATGGTGTAATACCAGACACCTGCGGCGGGACCTATCACAGAGGCGAAACTCTTGGCGCCGACCTTGGTGTCAGTGGGGATGTCGCGGGTGTTGTTGGCGTGCAGCACCGCTACGGTGATGCAGCCCACGGGAATGGTGAGCAGCAGGGTGGAGCAGTCTATCGCACCGGTGACAACCAGCGAGGTGCCCAGCATGGGCAGGATGCCGAATACGACAAAGATATCCAGGTCGCCCAGCGCATGGAATTTGGTCCATGGGTAGAGCAGCGTCAGCAGGCAGCCGACGCCACCTATCACGAGCAATTGCCAGCTGCTGCGAAGGGTCAATATCAAGCCTATGACAACACCTATGGCTAGCAGGATCCGTGAGAAATTGCGGTACTGCTCCGGTTTGAAGTCGCCGTTGATGAGGCTCTGTACGCAATATGCTGCGGGATTGTCAATACCCGTCTTGTAGTCGTAATAGTCGCTGTGCAAGTTGCCGGCGGCGTGGAACAAGACGATACCGACAAGGGCCAGGACAGCGTTGATCCAATTGATGTTACCTGCACCGTATTTGTAAAAGAGATATACGGTAGTGGCCACTACAGGTGTGGCCGAAACGACAAACGACCAAGGTCGCGTAATCATAAACCACTTTTTCATAGTAACGCAAAGATATGAAAATTGTAACGATTGTGATATATTTGTAAATACATATAAACGTCATATAACTAACCGAACTATAATGAGAGTATTATTGAGAATCTTCGTCACCATGGCGGCGATGCTGGCATATATATACACATCCGCCGAAGGTGTGTCAGAACAGAAGGCGGCAGAGACCGCGGCGGCATTCTTCTCCAAGACCGACGCCAAACGTGTTTCCGGCCTCAAGGCGGTCGGAGAGAAGAAAGCTGCCGGAGAGACTCCCGCCTACCGCGCCTACAACCGCGACGGCGGCGGGTTTGTGGTAATTGCGGGCGACGACTCTGTGGAGCCGGTGCTGGCTTATTCCTTAGAAGGCACATTCCCCTCCGAAGCCGATATGCCGGCAAACATGGCCTGGTGGTTTGGCCATATCGCCGAGCAAATCAAATCAATTCCAGCTGGAACCAAGGCGAGTGCCGAGGTTCAGTCCCGCTGGGAGTCCCCGGCAGCGACGTCAAAGAAGGCGGCTTCTTCCGTGCTGTATGACACAGCCTTGTGGGGGCAGAGCGCTCCGTTCAACAACAAATGTCCGGAGTCCGGCAACACCCGTTGTGTCACCGGCTGCGTGGCTACGGCGGGAGCCATAATCGCCCACTATTACCGTTGGCCCGACAGAGGTGTGGGTACAATTCCCGCCAGGGACAACTCCAATTCCGGCGCCTATTATCCGGAGCATGACCTCGGCTATGACTACGACTGGGACAACATGCCGCTCCAATACGGCCGCAACTACACCGACAGTCAGGCAGATGCGGTGTCGACCCTGATGTACGACATGGGCACGCTGGCCAAAATGCAGTATGGTACCGGTGGCTCTTCTGCATATTCCAGTGATTTGCTCGCGGGCATGAAGGAACATATGAAATTCAACAAGGCCGCTTATCAGGCCAACCGCAGCTCCTATACTGATGCCCAATGGATAGCTATGGTAAAGCAGACCCTGTCTGACAACGGCCCGACAGTGTATGGCGGCAGCGATGTCAATGGCGCTGGAGGCCACTCATTCGTGGTGGACGGCTACGACGAGAACGACCGTTTCCATTTTAACTGGGGATGGAAAGGCGAAGGGAACTGCTATTGCTACGTTACGGCATTGATTCCGGATGGCGAAGATTACAATTTTGCCAATAGTCAGGATGTGATTATAAACTTGACTCCCGACCGTGATGGCACCAGCCAGGACCTCGACATGTTGGCGTTCAGTAAAGATGACCGCTACAGCGGCCTCACTACCACGGCCACTTCATTCTCCCAAAATGTAAGTTTCACGTGCAAAGTCGGATGGTTATTCTCCATGTCGGGGGATTTTTCCGGTAGTTTTTACATGGCACTATACGACAAATACGGCAACTATAAGCAAGATGTCTCTTCTGCATACAACAAATCTATCCAGGCCAGCAAGATGATAGGTTTTACTGTATCATGCCGTATCACAACCACCATCGATCCCGGTGACAGAATCATGCTTCGCTATGTGGGACAGCATAACAGCGGTATCGTGGATATCGGCGAGGATTGTGCGACTTACATAATAGTCAAGGAAGATACCGGCGAAGATCCCACTGCCGGCTACACCGCCGCCCAGATTGCGGCCTCAACATCGCTCAGCTATGCCAAAAACACCGGTGTTATTACCATTACGTTGCAATATCCCGCCAACTGGTCGGTCAAGAATTCGTCCGGCACCACAGTGGCCAGCGGGGTTGCGGCCAACGCCGGGACGGTCACTATCAATACCTCGCAGTATCCTGTCGGGAAATACACGATTTCCATTGGCAGCGCTACCGATCCGTTCACATTCACGTTTACCAAGTAAATCATACCGATATGAAAAGATATAGATTATTAGCAACAGCGATTCTGGCGGCTGCGGTGGCTTTTGTCCCCTCTTGCCAGAAGTATGACGAGCTTACTCAGGACTACTCGGAACTAGACCAGAGGGTTACCAATTTGGAGGGCAGGGTCACAGCCTTGGAGACCTTGTGCGGCAAACTTAACGGCAACATCGGGGTGCTGCAGTCGGCGGTTGATGTGCTGCAGGGCCGGGACTATGTGACGGCCGTCAAAGAGTTGGTAGAGGGCGGCAAAGTCGTCGGCTACGAGATTACATTCTACAACAGCGGTGTGCGCCGCATCTACAACGGTAAGGACGGCCTGGACGGAAAAGATGGCAAGGACGGCGTAGACGGCGCGCCCGGACAGGACGGTGCGGCTGGTCCGGCGGGTGCCGACGGCCATACCCCCGCCATCGGTATCACATCTGCCCCCGACGGTTCGTATTACTGGACGCTCGACGGCGAGCCCATCCTGGGCTCCGACGGGAACCCCTTCAAGGCGGGCGGACAGAACGGCCTTACCCCGGAGCTCAAAATAGACAATGGCTACTGGTACGTACGCTATGGCGGCGGCGAGTGGAAACTCTATGGCAAGGCGACCGGCGACAAGGGCGATAAAGGTGACACCGGCGAGCAGGGAGAGAAAGGTGAGAAGGGTGACAAGGGAGATAAAGGTGATACCGGTGCCCAGGGAGCCCAGGGCATACAAGGAGAGAAGGGCGACAAAGGTGACAAGGGTGACACCGGAGAACAGGGTATCCAGGGCGAGAAAGGAGATAAAGGTGATAAGGGAGATACTGGCGAGCAGGGTGCCCAAGGCGAGAAGGGTGATAAAGGAGACAAGGGCGACAAAGGTGACAAGGGTGACACCGGAGAACAGGGTATCCAGGGCGAGAAAGGTGATAAGGGAGATACTGGCGAGCAGGGTGCCCAAGGCGAGAAGGGTGATAAAGGAGACAAGGGTGATACCGGCGCACAGGGTCCTCAAGGTGAAAAGGGCGATAAGGGCGATAAAGGTGACACTGGCGCACAGGGTCCTCAAGGTGAAAAGGGCGATAAGGGCGATAAAGGTGACACCGGCGCACAGGGTCCTCAAGGTGAAAAGGGCGATAAGGGCGATAAAGGTGACACCGGCGCACAGGGTCCTCAAGGTGAAAAGGGCGACAAAGGCGATAAAGGTGACACCGGCGCACAGGGTCCTCAAGGTGAAAAGGGTGATAAAGGCGACAAAGGTGACACTGGCGCACAGGGCCCTCAAGGTGAAAAGGGCGACAAAGGTGACAAGGGTGATACCGGCGCACAGGGCCCTCAAGGCGAGAAGGGTGATAAAGGCGACAAAGGTGACACCGGCGCACAGGGTCCTCAAGGTGAGAAGGGTGATAAAGGTGATAAAGGTGATAAAGGTGACACCGGCGATCAAGGTGCTCAAGGAGAGAAAGGAGATAAAGGTGACAAGGGAGACAAGGGCGATAAAGGTGACACCGGAGAGCAAGGTCCTCAAGGTGAAAAGGGTGACAAAGGAGACAAGGGAGATAAGGGAGATAAAGGTGACAAAGGTGACAATGGTGATTCCATGTTCTCGTCAGTATATACCGATGGCAGCCATCTGACCCTGGTGCTGGTAGACGGCACTACAATAGTGATTCCCATCACTGCAGAACTCGCCATCGAATTCAGCCAGCCCAACAACATCACGCTTGCCCCCGGCAGCACCGTCAGCATTAACTACACCATAACCTCCGTTACCGGCTCGGCAAGCATAGAGGTGATTCCCACCTCCGGCATCAAGGCAAAGGTGGCCGAGGACGGCCTGGGCGGCACCATCACCATCATCCTCTCGGACAATGTCGATTATGAATACGACAAAGTCTCGGTGATAGTGACTTGCGGCACATACACCGTGCTCAAGCGCATCACCTTTACCGAGAATGGGCGGATCGTGATAACCGACGATACCACCGCGCTGGTGACCTGCAAGGGCGGCACCGCCCAGTTTGTGTACGCCAGTAACGTAGATTGTCAGGTCAATATCCCGCAGAATGCCCTCTCGTGGGTGAACCGTACCGGCACCAAGGCCCTCACCAGCCACACGCTCGAATTTGCCATCTCTGCCAACCAGTCCAACCTGCAGCGCACGGCGGTGATAACCGTCACCAGCCCATCGAGCAACGACCGCGCCGAGTTCACCATAGTGCAGTATGGCCACACCGCCAGCTTCGCCATCACCTCCAGCGGAAGCGATGCCCTGGTGCCCTCCATTTCCGGCTTTAACCTCTCCGGCCTGGTAGACTGGAACGGCGAAGTGGAGCAATGGAGCGCCAACGCCACCAAGACCTATGCCGACGGCCTGCTGCAGCACACCTCGGAGTATTTTGTGAGCAACGCCAGCGGTTTCTCGCTGTCGTCTCTCACGGCCCTTGTGGATATCAATGTATCGGGTTTTTGACTAAAGGATTATTTTGTATATTTGTATAGATTATAATTAATCCATTAACAATCAATACTATGCAAAACGAGAAACTCGACATCATGCAGACCATCAAAGCTGGAGTAGAGTATGGTCTGAAGAACTTCTTCCCCCTGCTGCTGATGGTTATCCTCTATGTGGTCACCGTATGGATTCCATGGCTCAATGTGGGCACCACCATTGGTCTCTACAAGGCCGTCATAGGTATCGGCCGCGGCGAGGTCATTGACCCGACCGGCATCTTCGACAAAGAGAACTTCCAGAATATCGGTAAATACTTCTTGCTGCTGGGCCTTCTCTCGATAGGCATCACCGCCGCTGCCTGCTTCATGCTTATTCCCGCGATTGTCATGGGTATCGCCTGGAGCTTTGCAATCTACTTCCTGATAGACAAGAAGGTGTCTCCGCTCAAGGCTCTCGGCCTGAGCTATGACTCTACCTACGGCAACAAGTGGCGCATCTTCGGCCTGATATTCCTCTGCTTCTTCATTATCAGCCTTGTCACTGGTCTGCTAGCCCTTATCCCCAAGGTCGGCCCCGTGCTGATGTTCATCGTGGCTATCCTCGCCAGTGTCATTGTGGTGGCTATCGAGGGCGTTATGTACGACTTCTTCTCCAAGAAAGCAGACACCATCCTCGCAGAGAAAGATTGCTGCTGCAAAGCCGCTCCCGCCGAGGCACCTGCACCAGAAGAAGCTCCCGAAGCATAGTCCTGTCCCATAATTTTATACGCAAAGCGGCCCGGAGACTTCCGGGCCGCTTGTGTTTATGTACCGATATAAGCTATTCGTAGAGGGTAGCTTTGTATGTTTTAAATATGATATCTTTTATGTTTATCGGATAATTATCATCTGCAGTCAATTCCAAGGTGGCAGTGTTAGTCCCTGCTGGTAATTCCCATATATATTGGTCGTTTGCACCCTTGTACTTGTATAATGTACCGTTGATTGCCCTCCAAGATTTGGGTCCCAAGTGCTCTGTCACACCGTTCCATTGTGTGTTAGAAACGGTGAATTGGACGTAGAACAGTTTTAATGCAGCGGGGGTGCTTGTAACGGTAAGAGTGTATGTGTCACCAGCGCCTAATAACATTCCATCGGGATTGGACCCCGTCTTATAGGCGTTTGTAATCTTGTCGAAAGTGAAAGTGACATAATTGTCTGTGCCTCCGGCATTTTGTTTTATCGTGAAGGTGGGGTTGGCTACTGTAAAGTTATAGGTGTTGTTTGACTTGAATACGGTACTGGTAGTAATCTTATCATATGTATAAATATCACCCCAGAATCGTTTTACCACAAAAGTTTCGTCTACATACCCATTGGCACTCAGTGTAACTTCTATCGGTGCAGTAGAGAAAGTGGAGGGGGTCTTGTACTCTATCTCATGATACAACGGGTCACCTACGCTTGATCGGGGTCCATCTGGTGTCCAGGGGAAGGATTTAGGTGTTTGCAGAACAAGACCATTATCCTTGACGGATAATGATATCGGTGTATTCGGCGATTCTTCGTCGTCACAGTACCCGAACAGGACAGTCTTACCAGATGCAGAGTTAATATGACCACACACGACGTTGGACCAGTAGTTCGCATAAGTAGTACTAAAGAGCTTGTGTCCGTCTTTAAACCCGAAGTCTGTGAACCTATGGGTACGTAAGGATTTTGGCAAGTAGTTTTCTGCAGCCAATTCGATTCTCAAATCACCATCGTCTACAGTAGATATAAACTCCAGATCGACAGATGATGTCGAAGGCTTTAGGTTATAGACCCCTTCGATTACCTGACTGATTTCATGTGAACTGCCGTCCATTATCAGGTACAAGCCTGAGCATATAAGGGTGATTGAGGGGTAATCATCCAAATCAGGATCCTTGTCGATATCAAAGTGAACAGGAAGACGATGTCCGCTACCGATTGGAATGGGAGAGGTGAAACCGAGATTACGGAACGTCCATTCCTGCTCGTTGCTGAAAGTGGCTTTTGATGTTATGAAATAATCGTTCTGTACCCAAATGGTAGTGGCGTTGTCGTCGCAGTTGGTCAAGAAGTAGCAGGGGAGTATCCTCCATCGGTTGCCGTCCTCGTCGCGTTCCATAGAGAGCGTTCTGTATTCCTGCCAGGACAAAGAGCGGGTATAGTGGAAAGACGGCTTATCCGCATACTGCGGGTTAGAGGAGATGGAATTCCCAGGAGATACCGGGAGGTTGTTAGTGGACGATTTGTTGTTGTCCGGGGTCAATGTCATGCGCTCGGGCTCAATCCAGAAGTTGAGGGGGAACATGGATTCTGCCAGACCGTCAGGTATCACGATCTCCATGGTGAACTCGGTTTTTTTGATAGGGGCGACTCCGTTCCTGGGACAGCGTATAATCATCTTCTGCTTTGGTAACAAGGTTATGACTATATCGCGATAAAGAGTGCTGAGCTCGTGCTTGGCCGTTACTCGTATTGTTTGAGAGTGCTGAGTTGTACCTTGATCGTTGGTCGTAAAGTGTATGGTGCGCCAACCTATTGAACCCTCTATGTCGGTGATCGGGTCATCTATCCAAACGGTGTCTATCACGTCGGGCTCGCCCAGGGGCATATCAAGTTTTTTGACACTTACAGCGTCACTGTCCAGATTGACCCGCCATGTGGCGACACTGTCCACATAGAAGCATTGCAGTTTGCCGTCGGTAACCTTCTCTGTGTAGGTATGGGACATCCACGGGTCAATTATCAGGCGGGCGATGCCGTCGGAGATGTCTGCCAGGTGCTTTGCATTGATATCTGCCGATACGTTGGCGCTACCGGCAGCGGCAGCGGCAGCGGCTGGGGTGTGATGACCCTGTGAGAGAATCTTCTCAATGATGATTTCGTATTGGAAATTGCGGAATACCGGATAGTAGGTATCGCCCTCCATCAAGTCTACCTTATAATAGTAGAATCCGTTGTGCTCCAGGTCTTTGGGGTTGCTGTAATAGCCATATACAATGATGGAAGATGCGGGGAAGGTGGTGGTTGAAGCCGGCACAGGACGTTCATAGATATACACACCATTGCCGGCTTCTGCCTTAGTTACACCTCCGGTATAGTTCATGAAATCCTCTTCCGTAGGGATATCGGTGTCGAATCGGGTTTCCTGGTTGAGGTTGGCGGTGTAGTTCATGTCTATCAGATCCTGGAACTTATATGACTGATAGTTTCTTACAAAGCCGGTGTTGGCGCAGTGGGGCGCGATGGAACCGCGCGAAGGAACATTTACCACTGCATAACTGTAAGGATTGAAATAGGAGCTGGTGGAATCACTCGCAATTACAATCTTGGACCAGTTGCGCACCAGGGGGATTGACTTGAATGCATTGAGAGTAGCGGCATCAGGGATATAACCTCTATTATTGATTATCTTGCAACTGTCTTTATCAATGAAGTCTCCGGGTTCAACCTCGATATTATTCTTGTCAATATATGTCTTGTCGCTCTTCTTGGCCCTGATGCCGGTGATGGAGTCCATCTGCCAGTACGAACGCCCGCCTTCATCCGAAAGCAATGCGGGAATAACCGCCTCTGCATAGCCGAATGTCAGTGTGGAGGGACCGTTGCCTATGAAATGTATGGTACGCTTGTTCTCAGTGAGGGAGAGAGTGGCTGTGAACTTGTATCTTGCTGCGGTGCGGCTGTTGCCGTCAATGCCGATGTATGTGGTATCGCTTATCCTTTCCAGATTCTGCGCCTTGACATACTCTTTAAGGTATCCGTTCCCTCCGAAAACCGCCAGGTGCAGGGTCTCCAATGGAGTGTCCTCTCCAAGGATTATCGTCTTTGTCGCTGGGGTGGAAATCTGACTGCTCATCACCTCAAACGGAATGGTAACCTTGCCTTCTTCGTCCGCATGCAATGTGTCGTATATGCTCCCTTGCTCCTTAATGCAAGAGACCATCGAAATCACTGCAAGAATAACTATGATCCACATCCGTTTCATCGTGCCTTGTCCCCCCATACAAATTGTTCGCGGTTTTCCTGCTGCTCGTCACCCCAGTACCAGGAGTCATATACACAGCGCAGGAGGGCCGTGTTTCTGTTTTCATCTGTCACGCCGGCAGCATTGGAAACCCTGACGCAGCCGTTCGCCGACCAATAATATCCACCGTCGGAGAAAAGCATTTCAAACAGGCCGTGGGCAGAGAGCATCGCCACAAAGCGTATCTCACCCCGGGTCGGCAGGCGCCAGCGTCCTGCGGGGAAGCCGTCCTCCTGGTAAGTCGCGCATCGCATGGTGGCCTGTGCTCGGGTCAATTGGCCGAACTCGGTACCGTTGCACTTTGACGAGAACCGGTACTGAGGCGCCAGCATGTTTACGGTACGATCAGAGACTTCTGCCGGATAGTAGTATTTAAGGCTCCGGACAGGCTCTGCCGCATCCAGTGCGGGGCCGTCTTTGAAGTTGTTGTTAGGGTCGTTGTCGGAGTTCCGGAGATTGTCGATTTCTTGCGAACGGGGATCCCCAATCACGAATTCCGTGCGGGGCGGGAGCACCGTGACGTTTATCTTGAACATATCACGGCTACCGCCAGTGTACCATACAACTCGCCAGTGATACTCTTCCGGATCGTCACCGTGGTCGAGTGGTGGATCCCAAGATTTCCAGGTATCAATGTAGTCCTGGGTCAGTTTGTCAATATTATCCTCGTGTATGTAAGGTCGATACAGCTGCTCGTTGTCTATATACACATATCCCCAATAGTCAGATGAATGAATGTTTTTATTGCCACTCATCTTCTTTATGAAGACGAAGGTGGAGTCAGAGTTCCTCAACGCTTCTATATAGATTGCCGGGTACTGGATTATCTTGATTTTCTTGTGGTAGCGTTCGTCGGTCGGACGGTCTTCGTGGGCCAGGGTAAACGATATCGTGTACGGCGAATAGTCAAACATAAGACTGGTGTAGTCGTTGTTCAGTTCGTGGGACATGACTATTCCCGTGCCGCTATTATAGAACCAGTCAACTCCTCCGTTCATGGCTTCCCGGTGGGACTTGTCGTATTCGAGATAATATGACCCCTTTTTATATATGGCATCAGTTGTCGCCTCGCGTATCACTCCGCCCATCTTCTCCTGGCCCAGATGCTTGTCTGGGTCCTGGCCATAATAAGGGCGGGTAACGCTGATGGTATTATCCAATATTACAACCGGGTGGCTGGTGGTATAACCGATTGAGGTCTCAGAAATGTTGTTCAGTACAATAGAATCCCTGGCTACGGAGAGATATCGGGCATTGCCAATCTCGGCCATCTTGAGCACGAAATCCTTCTCCTGCCAGTCCACCATAAAGCATGAGCCCGGATCGACAGTCACGGCAGCTTCGTCGGTCTCGGCTCCAAGGATGCCGACGTCGATGTTCAAGTGGTACCAGTTGTTGCGTACAAAGTTGCATTCGTAACCCTCGCCACGACTGTCCACCGGTATCATTATTTTGTAGTAGAGCTGACGTTGTGTAGAATTGAATCCGTTCTCTTCCAGTCGGGCCCAGGGGAGTGTCAGTTTGAGGAAAGGTTCCCGGTCGTATCCGTCGGACGAACCGTAAGTCCAACGCACCGGGTAAGTGTACATCGGGTACGTATTGTAGTATTCCCCGTCGGTACCGACTATCGGAACCAGATTGTTATCTGCGTCTTTGGTGACAAATTTCATTTTGTTGCCGGAATATGAGAAATAATCCGGAGTCGTGTCCCTGCCGCACAGGGCCACTGTGCTGGCTCCGTGAACCAGATAAATTTCGAGCCCTTCGAGTAGCGGGGTCCAGATTTCACTATCACCGAGTACTACTCGATCGGCTACCTTGACACCTACCGTAATCTTGCTGGCATACCTTTCCAGGTCAATGGCGCCGACGGCAGTCATAATCTGGGAACGGCTGCGCAAGTCGATGGTCGTAGATCCACTCATCACAAACTTGTTCTGGCGGTGATTCTCGGGCGAGACAAAGTCGGCCCGGCAGATTATGCGTTCCAGCGAATCCAAGGATGTTCCTTCTAGTGTTTCTTCGTTGATATCAAGGTTGCCCGGGAAGTTCACCACTGCAAATACGGTCGCTTTGCGGATTTCAATCGGGATGGTGGGGAAAATCTTGGAATTGATGTCTTCCGATGAGAGATTCTCGATTCGGAATACATCGCTGTTACGGGCCCCTGAGATGATGCGGGTATGGTATTTGGCATCTGCAGTACGGTCGGGATCCTTCCCGGGATAGAAGAAGAAATCGACTGTGTCTATCAGATTCTCGTTGTAGCGGTCCACTCCGTCTTGTGTGCCGTTGTTGCCCGCTTTGGACAATACCGGGTCGTTGCATCGGAGAGTTAGCTCGATGCATGATCCATTATCCTGAGTCCAGTCGTGGACACAGGAGACTGCCAGCACAACAGACAGCAAAAGATATGTCAGGCGTCGCATCAAGGTATGAATCTGTATACTTTTCCGTTCAACAATTCTGTGTTTGCATCCATCTCCCTGTCTCCGATAGTCACGGCAAACGAGAGGGTCATATATTGGCCTTCCAGAGCCACAACGTCGTTATTGCGGGTTATCTCAAGGTCAACACGGCCACCGTTCAAGTTGGGGTTGATGCTGGCGGCATCTTTGTTTATTGTGAAAGCATTTGTGTAGCCTTGAGGGCGTATCCATACTGTGCCGCCCACCGGCGCAGTGATGTAGAAGTGGCACTTGGCGGTGACTCCGGCAATCAGCCGGACGTCGAATTGGTCGTGTGCGGTCTCGTGTATCTCGACTGTGGTGTCGTCGATGGAGAACTGCTGGGCTATCACCGACTGGTCGGAGAAGTTCACTGTCCACGTACTGTAGTCCCAGGGTAGAACGCGTGTTGACAGCATCAAGTTTCGACCGCTGAGGAAGTAACCGTAGAGAGTCCAGGTATGGTTGCGTGCAAAGTCTCCGGGTGCCGACATTGCAAAGGGTCTGGCCGTTGTGTCTTGATTGATGATGTATCTTATCTCGCCAGAGATAGCCTTGTTGCTTTCCCTTAAGTACATAACTCCGCAGTCTGTGAGAACGCCTTCTTCTATTGCCCTGTCCAGAAGTTGCTCATAGCTGGCCGGATCCTGATTCGCATAGACCAACTTTTCGGGGGTCTCGTTGCGGGCAATATAGGAAGGGCCTGGTGTATATATTGGCGAAGGTTCGTAGTCGTCGGGCACAAACGAATAGGCGTTGTTCGTAAACAGGTATTCCTGCTTGGGAATCATGCTGCCGTTAAGCGTGATTCTCTCAATCTGTATCGAGTCGGGACTGGACATGCCCTCGTCTTGCATCCTGCAGAATACATAGCGTAGCTTGGCGACAGCGCGTTTCAACCTGACAGTCGGAATGGTGAGTACAAGCTCTTCTCCCTGAGGCGTAACGTCCTTGGCAACGCCTGACATGGGAAGTCCCAGCGAAGGGTTTATGCTGCGAACGGGATTCTCTACTCCGAACCAGTTTTCGCCGAACACTGCGTCGTTAAGCTGGTCCCAAGTGGCCTCTTCTGCCAGTGCACAACCCACAGATTCGCCGTTTGCAAGGGCGAAGATGTCCAGATTGGGTTTTGTGCTGGCAAAGTCGCGGCTCACAGGTATTGCATATCGGCGGACTCGTCCTGCGGATGGGAACTGGGATGGCTCGAGGTTGAGCATATACACCAGTTCATGACCTTCACTGGTAAAGATCCAGACTTTGAGGCTGTGCAGGGCGTTCTCGCCCGCATTGCCCGGAACATCACCTATCTCGGCTTTGGTGTACGGTGTGCCAGGCGCTTCTATATAGAGCCCAAGCTCGGCATCTTGTATCTCATCTGTATAGGCAAGAGGATCCCGCCTGCACGCCATCGTAGCGGGCAAAATCAGCAACGCTGCCAATAATATGAGATAGAACCGTTTCATTAATACAATATAAGGTATGAAGGTGTAGATTCTGTCCAGTTTATATTAATCTGCAAACCAAGGTCAAGATTAGGCTGACTCAAGTCAGGAATGCATATGTGAGCTTGAGCAAGCGACGGGATCGTACAGTGAATGCGGGTTGTATAATCTTGTTGGAATGCTTGTGCAAATGAATTGTCATCGGGGAGTTCGATAAGGCCCAGCATATAGAACTTACTGCCTGGGAGCACGATTCCGTCGGCGCCGGTGAAGGACCTTCCGGTGTCGTTGCGCAATTCCAAGCAGAAATAAACAGGGTCTCCGTCGGGGGTCTGGGACACCAGCGAACGGAACATGGGGGCCACATCGTCGTTGGCGGCCCTCATCAGGTTGATCCCGGTGATGCAGTTGTCGTACATACAGTAGTCAGTTGCATTCTCCTTGGGCGTAAAGTCAAAGTTGAGTTCACGTTGCGAACCTATGATAACGCCGGTCACTGGCATGTTGGTCCCGTTCAACGTGATATATGTATAAGCATCTCCGTCGGCGTCGTCGAGATTGACAGAGGTGGCCCGTACAGAAGCGACTAACATCGCACAGCTATATTGCATCGGCTTATCCAGAGCTACGGACTCAGTGTCGCCGCGGATTACCTTTCCTGTGCGGTAAGTGCCAAGGATATCGGTCCAGCGGGGATTTCGACTTGAAGAGTACTCATCAGTCCGATCACTGCTGGCTGTACTGATGGTGCTGTTTGCATAGTACCACAATTCGGGGGGATAACAGAAAGAAGACATGCTGGCAACTCCATCCAGAATATCGGATGCCGGAGAATAACTGATGCCATGCCATCGAATGACTGCTATACCGTCTGGGATCCCATATTGTGTGGGGTAACTTGTGAGTGAGGGGTTAGTGAAATGAATGGAGCGTTCTTCGCCTATTGCGAGCACTCCGTCAGCGACAAGACCCTCGATGCGGTTCACAAGAGTGTCCCTAAGGTCTCTGTAGAGGTCGCCATATGTTAGCGGGGTAGTCCCGGTGATGTCTTTATACGCGTCATAGATGCCGGAAACGGCGAGATGTTCGACAGGGTCGCTGTCGGTGTTAGTATAGTCTTTGAGACGGCGGTAGATATATGTAATCATGGTTTCTATGTTAAACCCACATTCGGATATCAAGTTGCCGTCGTTGGTTATCCATTTGAAATATCTCTGTAGAGCGTCATCGTCTATGGTCTCGTCCCATGTGACAGAGACGGACCCAGTCTTAGGCTCATTTGCCACGAAGTAGTAGTAGCTGGCCGTGTGGCTTGCCTGAGCTACAATTCTGTTCAGGACTGTGGCGATCCTGCCGGCTTCTGCCGGAAATCTCCCGTCGTATATCTTTACGGGAGAGAAACTGATGTCAGATGCAGAACGGAGTGTCGGCTGTTCTCCGAGTCCGTTTGCGGTAAGGGCACCGTTGAGATGAAGTTTCTCGACAAGCGTCTCTGCGTCTGTCTGAGGGGGATGCCCATAAGCCAGAAGGGCAGATGTGCCGCCCATTATATTGACCTCACTGCTTGGATAAAGGTGCGCGTGGTTGTTTTCCAACAGACCTTTCGCATAGATTTCGCCAGAGAGAGCGACCGTGTCAAGGTCTTCGGAAATATCGGGTAAATAACTTGGATGGAAAATGCTGACATCCGATCCTTCGATGTCCCTGCGGACATCGAAGGATAGTAATGTCACATCGGTCATGCCCCTGAATCTCTGGGACATCTCGGTAATTACAGAAGGGTCCCCCTTTGTGGCAACCGCAGTTCCGACACATACGGCCAGATCTACGGAGACTAAATTAGCCTCGCCCTTCTCTGCTCCTTCCCACTGCGTGTTGCATGATGTAAGGAGCAGAAGGGCTGCTAATGATGATAGAAGAAGGGGCCTCTTCATTGTGAGAAACTAGTTAAAACGGGAAATTTGCGAAATCAATCTCGTACTCGTAACCGTTTTGCCAGGAAAGATCTACGGAAAGACCAAGGCTCATTTGAGCTTGGGACATATCGGGCATAGATACATATGCATTTTGAAGAGCAAATTTGCTAATCTTAAATGTAGCTTTGGTGACAAAATCCTGAATGAATACGCGAGGTATTTTCATGGAATCTCCAGGTTTTGCAGGGGCTGAAGCCGGATTCTTTCCATTTGCATCGTAAATAGGAGGTATCTGGAAGTCGTTGGGCCAATTGATTTCCTGAGTTTCACTAGGAGCGTTCAGCTTGGCAGGCTTAGGCGATAATTTTCCTACAAGATAGAACTTCATGCCAGAGCCAATTATGTTATGTTTGCCCCAGAAAGGATCGCCGTTGTTCTGGAATTCAAGAGCAACATATACATCATTTTGTTTGGGTAAATTGTCAACAAGCTCGCCCGTGGAATTGAAGTTATCGAAAACAAGAGTATAATTGGGATTGGTGGTACCGCTGGCAGGGATGAGCTCATTAACAGCATCATCATAAATAACATTGTTGAACTTATAAGAATCAAAACCAGGGTACTTTGTCTTATTTTCGTAAGGAATATTATCATCGTGTACGGTTGATTCAGACTCATCTCTTCTGAGGAATTGCCAGTTAACCTTTGAGCAAACACCACCTACGAGTACGCCAGTGAGATTAAGTCTCGCATCTGCAAGTTGAATTACTTTGTTGTCGGGGTCTCCTGTCATTGCGTGTTTATTGTCCTCAAGCCACCCGTCTGAATACTTAACGATGGTCTCAAGCATTGCAACGCCATAATGTATATTATTTGCGATAGCAACACCTGTTGTGGTCGATTTGACGGCTCTGGGGTATTTCCAGTTGGTCCAAGCTTCAGCGGCCCAAGGCGTTGTTCCGTCGGGGAAATCACCTACAGCGAGATTGGCTTTCTCGGTCGTACGTAACGCACTGTTCGTGTAATATGCTAACTCAACCGGGTAATAATACTGGTAAGGGTAAAATTCTGTCGCAGATTGATTAACAAGCGGACGGTTCGGGTCGATATACTTCATTTTGCCGTTATCGTCTACTGTGATTTGGGCGGCTCCTGCGGGAATATTGAAGGACTCTGGATATCTATTGATGTCTTTAGCACCTTCCAGATTCTCTGATGACCAAATTGCATCTGAAATCACAGGATTATCACCTGTTCTCAACTCGTCAATGCTCTTGTACGTCCATTGGTTTGTATAATACAGGTTCATATTGGTCTGTATGGCAGATGCAAGACGGTGGGCATTGGCCTCTGTATCACTAGTCGGCTTAGTATTAAGGGCAGCCTCAATAACCACGTAGATATCTTCCATCTGTGCTTTGATAGCGGCAGACGAGCCGGCACGATATTCACCATCCTTGATAGTGGTGAAATCAACATATGATTTACCTAAAACCTCACCGAGAGGAGTTAATGTCTTTCTCGCTTCAGTATCTTTATACCTCTCGCCAAGGGATTTCCACGATAACTCGCCCAGCCCGGAGAATGGATAGGAAACGTTGTTATATTCAATAATATATTCAGCGCCTGCTGTTTGTGCAAGGACTTTTGTGCCCAAAATCTGATTAATAATATAAATCATCAATCGTCCTGTGGCGTCGTAAGCAGAGACATTATTGATCCTGGGAACGGCCGTAAAGAATGTATTATTCGGGTCGGCATCTACTTTACCACAAAGATATCCACGTGTATTGCTGCCCTGTCCATTGCCCGCGGCTTTTCCGTAGAAAAGAGCTGTGGTTACACCTGTAGGGACATTGAGCTTCAAAATACGGTTACTGCTGCTTGTTGCATTATCGGCCGGGGTAATGTCCGTGGCAGAATAAAGATGCCCTAAAGCGAATGTTTTTACGTAAGTGTCAGAATTGGTGCCTGTTACAAAAGGCATAAACTGTACATAGTCAGCGGCTTCTTTACCGGACTCAATAGTGGGGCTTTCTTGCAGTTGGATTGTTGTGTTATAGAGAACAATCTTTGCTGAATCAATGCCCCAGAATTTCTGGGTGCTGCCGTTTGCCTGAACGGCTTCGGGTGACATCTTGGTGGCTGCACCACCACCGGTTGAAACGCTCAGCACGAAGTTGGTGAGGACTTCGTCTGTCTCGGCATTGTAGTCGGGATTTTGCTCGACCGCCGGCTTTTGGCAGGAGGCGAGTCCGACAAGTGCGATAGCACTCAAAATAAGAAATGTCTTTCTCATAATTAGTGTTTTTTAATGGTTGTTAGTAATTGTATTATGTTGGTAATAAATAAATTAAATAACAATTTATGCGGTTGTAATATCGCTGGGGCTTTCTCGGTTGCGTGGAAAAAGGACATCAAAAATACGTAAAATTTCGTGTATATATACTTAGGAGCGCCAATTTTTGGCGCTCCTAAGTGAGTTTCTGTGATGGAATAGAATGCTACAGGCTGCAAGAATCTCCGGTGCAGACGCCGGAATTTGCAGGCTCAGCGGGGGCTGAAATCCCTAGGGCAGTGGCGATTTTGGCGGCCACTACGGTGGCGACCTCTACCTTGCCGTCTTCGCCAATCAGGTACAGCGACGGGATCCATTTGACGCCGAAGTCGGCGCCGACCCGGGACTCTTTCTTGCCGGCGGGGTCAAAGAGTTGTACGCCGCCGAGCAGTTGGCTGTCTACATAGCTGCAGAGGGTGTCAAAGTCGCGGTCGTAGGAGACCGACACAAAGGCCACCTTGGCAGGGTCGACGGCGGCCTGCATGGCTCTCAGTTCAGGCGCCTCGGCACGGCAGTCGGGGCACCAGGAGGCCCAGAACACCAGCACCACCTTCTTGCCCCGGAACTCCGACAGCGAGCGGGACTTGCCACGCAGGTCGTTGAGCGTGAGTTCGGGAGCCATCGTGCCGGGCTTGAGAAGTTCTGCGGCGTACTGTGCGTCGAGGTCTTCTGCGGCGACCTCTATGGGCTCTGTCTGGGGGGCGGCGGTCTCTTTAGGCTGCCCGCCGTGACAACTGGTAAACATGATGGCCAATATGATGGATAAATACTTTTTCATGAATGTAAGTTACAATTTGTAAACGGCTTCTGTCTTGCTTGAGCTGAGACCGTCGCGATTGACTGTCTCAACGGCAATTGTGGCTGTGGAGGTGGGTAGGGGCATGGAATATTCCATCGCCGGGGGTGTTACCGGGCGGGCCTGGTCGCCGTTGCGGTCAAAGTCCTGATAGTTGCCTTGCTCCGGGATTCGTCCGATTTGATTGCCATTGCAATAAATCTGAAAGCAACCTATTCCCGATTCGATGTCTGCATCTGCCTTCCAGGTTATTTTGAGGCGGTCGCCATCGGCGCTGAGTTTCAAATCGAAAGGTGCTGCGGGCGGGGTCTTGTCGGTGACGATTCCGCGCGAAGCGTACTCGCTCCAGGCCTCGGCACTCTCGCGGTCGGGGAGGCGGCAGAGGGCGGTCTTGTCGCCGGTGTAGTCGGCCTCGCGGAATATCTCGTAGGTGATGGTGTCGCCCAGCCAGGTCTTCTGGGGGTCGAGCGGCTGCAGGGTGCCGTCGCTGGCCAGTCGCTGTTTGAGTGATGCCTCCCACAAAGGGATGGTGATGCTGCGGATATAGCTGTGGTTGTGATTCTGGCCGCGGGTGTAGGCTATCGAGGCTGGAGCGCCCCCTGCGCGCAGCTTGGCAAAGGTATGGCGGGCGGTGGCGGGGATGTTGTCGGCCCCTTCGCCCGGACCGGCGTGGCGCAGTATTATGGGCACGTCATAGGCCACGGGGAGGTAGTCCCAGTCAGGATCCCACGCAGCGGAATAGCACACCGCGGAGATGATGCGCTCGGGGTGCTGCCGGAGCATGGCCAGTACCCACAGACCGCCGCCGGAGTGGCCCCAGAGCAGCATCGGCGCCTGCGCCAGCTCTTCGTGATTGGTGATGGCGCCAGCCTTGGTGAGCGCCAGCATCAGCGTCTTGTAACTGCCGTTCTCGGGGTATGCCCAGTAGTCGCACAGGCCGTAGATGGTGCTCTCCACTATGGCCAGGTCCCACTTGCGCGCGAGTGCCTGGTATTGTACGTCACAGTGGCGCGAAAGGCCGAATTCCTCTTGGCTGCAGCCGTGCTGGAACACCATCATGCCGCGGATCCTGCCGGCGGTAGAGGGGACGTAAATGCCATATTCGGCGTGGTCGGCAAAGGTGCAATCTTCGCCCTCGATGTTTATTGTGAAGACGGTGTCGCGTTCGGGCACAGCAACTTTTGCTGCGCGTTTATGTGCCACTCCGCAAGAAGCGCCCAGCAGCGCCGCCGTTATCAGCGCCGCGGCCGCCATGAAACTACGCCTCTGCATATATCTTGATGATGTTCAGTATTACTTCGGATGCCTTCTCCATGCTCTCCAGCGGCACGAATTCCAGCTTGCCGTGAAAGTTGTGGCCGCCGGCGAAAATGTTGGGGCAGGGGAGTCCCATAAAAGAGAGGTTGGCGCCGTCGGTGCCGCCGCGGATGGGCTGTACCTTGGGTTTGATGCCCGCCATCTCCATCGCCTTGATGGCATTCTCCACCACATGGAAGTGCGGCTCCACCATCTCGCGCATGTTGCGGTACTGGTCCTTGATGTCGGCGGTGACAATATTGCCATATTTGGCGTTGATAAAGTCGACCGCGGCCTGGACTATCTTTTTCTTGGCTTCCAGCTTTGCGGCGTCGTGGTCGCGGATTATGTAGCTCATGTCGGCTTCCTCAACTACGCCCTTGAAACTGGTCAGGTGTATGAAGCCCTCGTACCCTTGGGTGAATTCGGGACGCTGCTCTACCGGCAGCATGGCGTTCAGCTCCATGGCCACCAGGCAGGCGTTTATCATCTTGCCCTTGGCGTAGCCGGGGTGGATGTTGCGGCCGGCGACGTGGATCTTGGCACCGGCGGCGTTAAAGTTCTCATATTCAAGCTCTCCAATCATGCCGCCGTCCATGGTGTAGCCGTAGTCGGCTCCAAACTTTTTGACGTCGAACTTGATCACCCCGCGGCCGATCTCTTCGTCGGGGGTGAAGGCGATCTTAATCTCGCCGTGCTTGAACTCGGGGTGGTTCACGATGTATTCTGCGGCGCACATTATCTCCGCCACGCCCGCCTTGTCGTCGGCGCCCAGCAGGGTGGTGCCGTCGGTGGTGATGAGGGTCTGGCCCTTGTACTGCGCCATCTCGGGAAACTCCGCCACGCAGAGGCATTTCTCGGGGTTGAGAGCGATGTCGCCGCCGTCGTAATCCTTGATTATCTGGGGTTTGATGTTGTCGCCCGGGGCGTCGGGAGAGGTGTCCACGTGGGCTATGAAGCCGAGTCTGGGGATCTTTTTGTCGGTGTTGGCAGGGATGCTGGCCATCACGTAACCGTATTCATCCAGGCTCGCCTCGATGCCCATCGCCGTCAGTTCGTCTTTGAGCTGCCGGAGCAGGTTGAGCTGTTTGGCGGTGGAGGGCTGGCTTTCGCTCTCTTCGCACGACTGGGTGTCAAAAGAGATGTATCTCAAGAATTTGTCGAGTACCTTTTCCATATTATTCTTCAGGTTTAGCTTTCATTGAGGAGTAAATCATATATACGATAATCAGCAGATAGGGCACGATGGCTATGGCCTCGCCCCAGGTTGCATTCCAGCCTTCTAGGAACCAGTCGACCTTGGCAAACTTGAGGATGGCGCTCACGACACCCATCAGGGCACCGCCGGCAATGAAGCCCGATGCGATAAGGGTACCCTTCTCCTGGCGCGCTGCGTTGACCTTGGCGTCTTTGCTGCGCGAACCCACATACCAGCTGATGCCGCCGCCCACCAGCAGCGGGAGGTTGAGGTCGATGGGGATGAACATACCCAGGCAGAAGGCGAGGGCAGGCACCTTGAAAATGGTGAGCAGGATGGCGATTACCGCGCCGATGCCGTACATCAGCCAGGGGGCGCTGCCGCCCTCCATCATGGGCTGTATCACGGCTGCCATGGCGTTGGCCTGAGGTGCCACGAGGGCCTCGGGGCCGGTGAAACCATAGGTCTTGTTGAGCAGTATCACTACGCCCGCCACCGTTGCGGCCGCTACCAGCACGCCGAGGAATTTCCATCCCTCCTGCTTGGCGGGGGTGGTTCCGATCCAGTAACCGATCTTAAGGTCGGTGATAAAGCCGCCGGCCGTACTGAGCGCTGTGCACACCACGCCGCCTATCAGCAGTGCCGCCACCATGCCGGAGTTGCCCTTGAGCCCACAGGCAACCAGCACCAGGGCGGTGATAATCAGGGTCATGATGGTCATGCCGCTCACCGGGTTGGTCCCCACGATGGCGATGGCATTGGCCGCCACGGTCGTGAACAAGAAGGCGATGACGGCCACAATCAGCAGCCCGACTATCGCCTGCCATACGTTGTTCACAATGCCGCCAAAGGCAAAGAATGCGAACACTGCGAGCAGGGTGAGCACGATGCCGAAGACCACGGTTTTCATGGGAAGGTCGCGCTGGGTGCGCTCTACCTGGCTCTGTGCATTCGCATCTTTCTTGCGGAATTCGCCCATTGCAAGGCCCACGGCGCTCTTGATCACGCCCGCTTGCTTGATAATGCCTATGATGCCGGCGGTGGCAATGCCGCCGATACCTATCTGGCGCGCGTAGGTGCGGAAAATCTCATCTGCCGACCACTGTGATATGGCATCGGAAAAACTCATTCCGAGGATATCCACGCCGCCGCAGAACGCCCCCATGAGCGGGATGGCAACCAGCCACACCAGGAGGGAGCCGCAGCATATTATGAACGCGTATTTGAGACCAACGATGTAGCCCAGGCCCAGCACGGCCGCTCCGGTGTTGATCTTGAGCACCAGTTTGGCCTTGTCGGCAACAACCTGGCCCCAGTGCATCACCGTGGTGGAGAGGGTTTCGGTCCAAGCCCCGACGGTGGATACGATAAAGTCGTAAAGGCCGCCGATGAGGCCGGCGGTGAGCAGCGTCTTGAAACTCTTGCCGCCGCTCTCGCCGCTCACCAGCACCTGCGTGGTGGCGGTGGCTTCGGGGAACGGATATTCGCCGTGTTGCTCCTTTACGAAATATTTACGGAAGGGAATCAGGAACAGGATGCCCAGCATGCCGCCCAGCAGCGAACTGAAAAACATCTGCATGAAATCCACATCCAGTCCCAGAATGTAGATTGCGGGCAGCGTAAACACCGCGCCGGCCACAATCACGCCGCTGCAGGCGCCAATCGACTGTATGATCACGTTCTCGCCCAGTGCGTTGCGCCGCTTGCTGGCAGTGGCCAGTCCCACGGCGATGATGGCTATGGGGATGGCCGCCTCGAACACCTGGCCCACTTTGAGCCCGAGGTATGCGGCGGCAGCCGAGAATATTACGGTCATCAGCAAGCCGATGGTCACCGACCACGCAGTTGCTTCCGGGTACTTTTTCTTTGGAGACATTAACGGGGTGTACTCCTCGCCCTCTTTCAGCTTCCGATATGCATTCTCCGGCAGCTGGGTCTTAAGTTTTTCCTCCTCCATATATAATATGTATTAATCGACCAAAGATAGGCATAATTGCCCCAAAAGGACAATTTTTTAAAAAAAGTCATTCAAAAATTTTGCGATTATAAAAAGATTACTACCTTTGCAGTCCCTTCCGAAAGGGGGGGGTGAAAGTTCATTGAAATCTTGAGAGAGATAAAGAGGTAAAGAAGAAATTAAGATAGTCTGTAATAGTAAAAAATATTAGGGACTGCAATTTCAGAAGACAATCATGGAGGACATTAAAAATAGTGTCTGAAATGATTCACTCAAGTTACTTATAGAGTACTATAGTTTAAAGATTATAGAGTACGAGATAACGAAGCAAATAAGAGCGAACGGAGGATGCCTCTGGCTTCAGGCGACGATGAAGGACGTGGTAAGCTGCGAAAAGCTACGGGGAGCTGCAAACAGGCTTCGATCCGCAGACATCCGAATGGGGCAACCCGTGCAGTTGAAGGCTGCACACGCTATAAAGCGAGT
>Ga0310690_10002270_pt1 | contig 31795 bp, 53 predicted proteins | sample AusTroGonzalo_MG_2_FD_207661 | JGI IMG/M metagenome (GOLD analysis project Ga0310690, IMG submission 207661) | Bovine rumen microbial communities from tropical cattle in Woodstock, Queensland, Australia - Gonzalo_04 (v2) (version 2) | ecosystem: Host-associated > Mammals > Digestive system >...
CCTTTCCGTATCCGGACGGCGTGCGCATATAACCCCCTCCTAAAATGGCGAAAGAAGGGATGACATATAGACACTAATGAAAAACTAAAACTGGAAAAGAAGTATTTAAAAAAATATCGGAAAATATACGAAAACTTACCGGAAACATGCAAGGACAAAGCAGCGGAACTGATAAAAAGGGCCGCTGAATTTTCTGTCCAGCTGGACGAATGCAAGCAGCATCTGACCGATGAGGGATATATCGTCGAAATGAAACAGGGCAATTATTCGATCGACCGGGAGAACCCATATTCGAAGATCCAGGAGCGGGCACTGAAGTCTCTCCTGAGCTGCATCAACAAGCTCGACAGCATGTTCCCGGACGAGAAGATGGCAGCGGCCAGCAAGGCCGGCGAAGCCCTGGCTGCATTCGTCATAAAGGGGAAGCCGGGATCCGGATGAACTGGATCAAAGAGTACAACGCGCTGATAAGCACCGGGCAGATCGTGGCTTGCGAGGAGATCAAGGCCATCTATGCACGCCTGGCACTGGAAACGGACCGGAAGGACGGGCAATTCTATTTTTCCGAGAACGTCGGGCAGCATGCGATTGAATTCATCGAAACATTCTGCCGGCACTACCAGGGCGAGCACGCCGGAGAGCTGGTCCGGTTGGAGCTTTTTCAGAAGGCGTTTATCCAGGCGCTTTTTGGATTCCTGGATCGGGGCACTGATTACCGGCGATTCAGGGAATATTATTTCGAGGTCGCCAGGAAGCACGGAAAATCATTCCTCTCCGGCTGCATTGCGTGCTATATGCTCGTTGCAGACGGTGAAGAGGGCGCGGAGGTTTATTCCGCAGCCACGAAGCTGGACCAGGCAAAGATCATATACAATGCCGCGAAAAACATCATCGATCAATCCTCGGAGCTGCGGGCGCTCGTGAAATCCACACGCGAGGGCCTCTCCTTCCGGATGACCAGATCAATCATGAAACCGCTGCCGAATGAGAGCAAATCCCTGGACGGGCTCAACATCCATTTCGCAGCGCTCGACGAGATCCACGAGCAGCGCGACCGAAACATGTACGACGTGCTCCGGCAGGGCATGAAAGCACGCCGGCAGCCGCTGATCGGGTGCATCACAACCTCCGGATTCCGCCGGGAGGGCCTATATGATGAGCTGCACGACTATGCCGTGGACGTGGCAAAAGGGAACATCGTCGATGATCGCTTCCTGCCGATTGTTTATAAGCTCGATAAGCAGGAGGAATGGCGAAATCCGAAAGCCTGGATGAAGGCAAATCCGGGACTCGGGACAATCAAGAGCTATATGCAGCTCGCTGATGATGTTGAGCGGGCAAAGAACGATCCTTCCTATCTGCCGACGCTGCTGGTGAAGGACTTCGACATGAAGCAGACGGAAAAGGCCGCCTGGCTGCCGCTGGAGGCTATTGTAAACGAGCGGGAGGTCGGAATCGATTACCTGAGCCACAGTTACGCAATCGGCGGATGTGACCTCTCCGCAGTGTATGACCTCACCTGCGCGACGCTGCTGATCCGGAAACCGGCAGACGAAAACGTGTATGTCCTGCAGAAATACTTCCTCCCACAGAAGCGGATCGATGACCTGGAGAACACCCAGAGCAAAGAGGCACCATATAAGCTCTGGAATCAGCAGGGCTGGATCCAGTTCAACGAGGGAGCCGCTGTGGATTATTCCAACGTGACAAAATGGTTTACGGATATGGTGGAACTGCATGATATCCGGCCGCTGTGGATCTGCTATGACCGGGCGCTCTCCGGATACTGGGTGCCAGAAATGCAGAATTACGGTTTTGAGATGGAGAAGATCGCCCAGGGACCTTTCACCTGGTCGCAGCCGATGAAGCAGCTGGGTGCAGCTCTGACAGAGGGCAAAGTGATCTACAACAACAATCCGATTTTGCGGTGGTGCCTCGCAAATACGGCAGTCAAAGCGCTGAACAAAGACGGGATCGAGACGATCCAGCCGGTAAAGATCCAGTCAAACCGGCGTATTGACGGAATGGTGAGCCTGCTGAATGCATGGGTAGGCTACGTCAGGCATCAAGACGAATATCTTCCCTATGTGAGGTGACGAAAATGGGCTTTTTTGGCAGGCTGAAAAATAAAATCATGGCGACGCTTTCCCGGTGGAAGGAGATCGGGGAATACAGATCGACCTTCCGGGCCTTCGGGACAGAGGCATACCGGTCGGAGGTGGTGAGATCATGCATCCGGCCGCTGGCGGAATTTACCAGCAAAGCAAACGCCAGATGCAACGTCAAGCAGATCGAGATGCTGCTGAATGACCGGCCGAACATCTACATGAACGGCAAGGAATTTTTATATAAGGTCAGAACGCTGTACGAGCTGCGGAATAACGTGTTCATCTACATCGACCGGGATGAAAAAGGCAAAACGAAAGGATTCATGCCGGTGGTGTATTCATCTTTCGAGGCTATGGAATACGGAGGCAACCTGTTCATTCAGTTTAGCTTCCAGACCGGTGAAAAGGTGACGCTGCCGTGGGATGATCTCGCTGTGATCCGGAAGGACTACAGCGAAAGCAATTTTGTCGGAGACGATAACAGCGCGATCCTCGAGACGCTGGAGCTGATCAGCACGACAAACCAGGGCATCGCGAACGCGGTGAAGGCGACGGCGAACCTCCGCGGCATCCTGAAGAGCACAAAGGCAATGCTCTCTCCGGAAGATATCAAACGCAACAAAGAAGAATTTGTCAAAGATTACCTGCTGCTCGAAAATGAGGGCGGGATCGCTGCTCTGGACGCAACGCAGGAATTCACGCCGATCAACATGTCTCCTGTTGTAGCGACATACACCCAGATGAAGGAATTCCGGGAGAACGTGCAGCGATATTTCGGCGTGAACGATAAGATCATCATGTGCAACCTGTCTCCGGATGAGCTGCAGACGTTTTATGAAATGCGTATTGAGCCATTCCTGACGGACCTGTCAACGGAATTGACGAGCAAAGTATTCACGGCCAGGGAGAAAAGCTGGGACAACTGGATCATGTTCGAGAGCAACCGGCTGCAGTTCGCCAGCCTGGACAAAAAGATCCAGATGTTTGCAACGGTCGTGCAGTACGGAGGCATGACGATCAACGAATGGCGTGCTGCATGCAATATGGCTCCGATCGAAGGCGGAGACGATCTGATAAGACGGCTGGACGCTGCGAAAGTAGACGATCCGGCGGAAGGAGAAGAATGAGATGGAAAAAGAACTGAGAAGTTACGAGTTTGATGTGCGGGCAGAAAACGACGAGAAGCATGGCCACATGCTGACCGGGATGCCGATCGTATTTGATGCGACAACGGACCTCGGGTGGTTTTTCGAGCGCATCGCACCGGGAGCGCTGGATGCTGCGGATCTGCGCGACGTCAAGTTCCTGGTAAATCATAATATAGACATGATCCCGCTTGCACGGTCACGCCGCAACAATGAAAACAGCACGATGCAGCTGATGATCGGCAGCGCAGGCATGGATATCCGCGTGGATCTCGACACGGAGAACAACGCGGACGCAAGAGCATTGTATTCATCGGTCGAGCGGGGAGACATTTCCGGAATGTCTTTCATGTTCACCGTGGATAGAGACGAGTGGCAGGATTTGGATTCTGATAAACCGACGCGGATCATCAAAGGAATCTCCCGCGTCTTTGAGGTTTCAGCTGTCACATTCCCGGCCTATGAACAGACCAGTATCACAGCCAGAAGCGCGGAAGACACTCTGGAGAGAGCAAAAGCGGCGCTGGAGAGCGCAAAGCAGAAGGCGGCAGAGCTGGCAGAGGCCAAAAAACGGTTTAAGGAGATCTGAAAATGGATTTCAAAGAAATGACTATGGAGCAGATCGAGGCAAGGCTTGAAGAGTTGGAAGTCGATGTGGATGCCATGGAAGAAATCTCGGAGGTAGATGCTGCCGTCGAGGAAAAGCGTGCTCTCCTGGAGCGCAAGGCGGAACTGGAAGAGCTCCAGCGCCGCAAAGAAGAAGCGAGGGCCCTGAATGAGGGCACTGTCAAACCTGACAGAATAATTGAAAACAACAGAAAGGAAACGAAAAACATGTTTGATGTTAATTCCCATGAATATCGCGATCTGTGGCTGAGAAATCTGCAGGGTAAGCTCACCGAAGAGGAGCGCACCGGATTCACCCAGACCAGCACCTATGCTACCAATGCGATCCCGACGGAAGTCTCTGCCAAATTCTTCGAGAAGATGAAGAAGCTGGCTCCGATGCTCTCCGAGATCACCCTTCTCCGCGTAGCCGGCAATATCCAGTTTGTTGCAGAAGGCACCCGGAGCCCGGCCACAAAGCACAACGAGAATGCAGCCATTGATGCTTCCGCGGATACCACCGTCAAGGTGACGCTCGGCGCGTTCGAGTTCTTCAAGATCCTGGCGATCTCTGAATCCGCAAAGCTCATGTCCATCGATGCGTTTGAAGATTGGTTGATCCAGATGCTCGCCGGCGACATTGCCCGTGCAATCGACAACTATATCATCAACGACGCTTCCAATGGCATTGTAGCGATCACCCCGTGGAGCACCAATGCAAACCAGATCGTAAATACTGCAGGCCCGACATACAAGAATATTTGCGATCTGATCGCTCTCCTGCCGGCTGCATACGATGCAGAGGCAAAGTTCCTCGTGAACAAGAAAACGCTGTACAACAAGATCGCAGCGCTTGTGGACTCCGCAGGCAAACCGATCTTTGTGGAAAGCACTGAGCAGGGCCTTAACGGCAAGCTCATGGGTTACCCCGTACTGGTGGACGATTATGTCACCACGGCAAACAATGCCATTTACCTGGGCCGCTGGACGGACGTCGTGGGCAACCTGTCCCAGGATATCAACGTAATCACCTATCCGGATTATGATTACGGCCAGGTAAAATACCGCGGTGGAGCATTCTTCGACTCCAAAGTGGCGAAGGACGACGGCATCGTGCGTTTTGTCTCGACAACGTGATAAAACGCTGATAGCAGAAGAGAGGCCTATGGCTCCGGGCCTCTCTTTTTCTCAATTCAGGAGCCGGAAGGAGCCAAAATGAAAGTATTTATTGCGATCCCATGCATGGATCAGATGGACACGGGATTCGTGAGATCCCTGATAAACCTCCGAAAGCCGGAGGACGTCGATCTGACGCTGGAATTTATGGAATGCTCCCTGGTGTATCTTTCCAGGGAGAGACTTGCGCAGATCGCGATCGGAATGGAATCTGATTACACTCTCTGGTTGGACAGTGACATGATTTTCAATCCGGACCTTCTGGAAAAGCTGCTGGAAGACGCGAAAGCGGGCTGTGATTATGTGAGCGGGCTGTGCTTCAGACGCCGGCCGCCTTACAATCCGGCAATCTGGAGCAGGATCCGGCTCGGACTGCCGGGAGATGCGGAGGTGGATGAGTATGACGATTATCCGCCGGACAGACTCTTCGAGATAGACGGGAGCGGGATGGCTGCTGTCCTGGTGAAAACGGAGCTCATGAATACGATTTATGAGCGGGACAAACAGATTTTCCTTCCGATAAGTGGATACGGGGAGGATGTTTCCTTCTGCATCCGGGCGAAGCGGGCCGGGCGCCGGCTGTGGTGTGATTCCAGGATCAAGGTCGGTCATCAGGCCAGAACAGTCGTGACGGAAGAAACATTCCGCGCATATAACAAGAAAGCAGGTGCAGAAAATGTCAATGCTGAATAGGGTGAAGCTGGCGCTCAGGATCACGCATACGAAGCTCGACAGCGAGATAAACGATAATATAGACGCTGCCCAGGAAGAGCTGGAGCGGGCAGGTGTGCCGCGGGAAGTGGCAACGGATCCGGAGAAATTCCCATTAGTAGCCAGGGCGATCAAAACATACTGTCAGAGCATGGCAGCACTGGATCAGAACCAGGCGGACAAATACATGGACAGCTTCCGATATCAGGCGGACAATCTGCGGAAATCGAGCCTCTATGGAGGGACGGAAGACGATGCAGAACGATGTGATTAAGCTGATCACCCAGACCGTGACCGTGAATGCCGTCGGAGACAGCATCATGACGGAAAGCGAGCGGGAAGTATTCGCAAAGGTTGAATCCATCGGGCTGAAGCGGAAGCTGGAAGCACAGGAGGCCGGGCTGAAGCTGGCATATAAATTCACGCTGTCGGATGCGTATGAATACGAGGACGAAGAGATCCTGGAATACAAGGGCACCCGGTACAATATCGTGAATGTTTATATCAACCAGTTCCAGGAGCCGGAGATCCTGACGGCAAAATACTGATCATGGGTGTTCCATCTGTATCAAAATTCACAAAAGACGGAGTAGAATTCACGAGCAGCGTTGACCGGGCGAATTATTACATCGACGAGCTCACCAGAGCGGCCATGAAGGACGTCGGGCGCTTCATCATGAAGCAATGCTCCAAAGAAGTGAAGGGGATCACAAAATTTCTCCGAAGAGCTCGATATGCTACGAGGAGATATCAATACTGGGTGCGAAAGAAAGAAAATGATCTGATCGTCGGCGTAGAGAATACGAGATACGGGGCGGAGACAGCCTGGTGGGCGGATCAGTCTGAGCTTGGCACAGAGAAGCAGCCGAAGCGCGGGATCCTGAGAAACGCAGTCTACAACAATATCGATAAGATCAGAGAAATCGAGGCACAGTATCTGTCCGCAATCGAGGACGAAATGAAAGCACAGTCACTCATTAATGAAAGCGAAGAGGAGGGCGCGGCGGATGAGGAATAGAACAACGAAGCTGAGGGAAAGCATCAAAGAGATCATCGTCTCCGCACTGGAAAATGCCGAACTGCTGGAAGATGAGGAAACTGTGCAGGGAGAAACCACGGGCACGGAAGGAGCAACCGGCACGGAAGAAACATCCGGAGCGGAAACTACAACCGGCACGGAGGAAGACACCGGCCTGCAGGTAGATGTTTTTTACGGGCAGGCAAAAAACGATCACAGCAAACAGTATGTGATATTCTCGGTGGAAGAAGTGACAAGGCTGGACGGCCGGATCGCTTATGAGCTCGAAGTGAATTGCATTGATTATGGCTATGATACGGAGTTCTGTGAATGCATGGCAGACTGTATCACGGATGCTCTCGATCATTCCGTCACGATCAAGCAAGAAATAGAATTTCATGTCTATGCGAACAGGCGGAACAATGTAAGCGCCCAGGATGAAAAGATCATCAGGCGCCGGCTGACTTTTGACCTGTATCTTTACGAAAGGAACTGATAAAAGATGTCGTTATTCTCGGGGATTACATCAACAACACCGAAGCATCTGCAGCTGGATGCAGGATGCTTCTTCAAAAACTACAACCTGAGCTCGGACACTCCTGCAACCGCGTCGGCAAAGCTCATCGGTGCGACGGCAGGAGGCGGATCCTTCTCCGCAGTGCCGACGATCCGACAGATCGAAATTGACGGCAAAAGAGGCGCTGTGAAGGGCCTCGAAACGATCGACGACTGGGTGGTCACTATAACGGCAAACGTCAAGGAGATCACGGCTGACGTGCTGAAGCTGGCACTCGCAGCAGGATCAAGCTCGGCATATACAGCATCCGCAGCAGCTGCAGCCTATACGAAAGTCGTGGCATCCAGCGAACTGGCGGATGCAGATTATATTGATAATATCACATGGATCGGCAGGATCTCAGGAAGTCAGAATCCGATCATCATTGTGATCAAGAATGCACTGGCCACGAACGGCCTGACGCTGACGGTGGCAGATAAAGCTGAGGGCGTGATCCCGGTCACTCTCACAGGGCACTATGCTCTGAACGACATGGAGACGCCTCCGTTTGAGATCTACTATCCGACGATCACAAGCTGAGAGGTCAACACATGAGAAAATTAAATACCTCCGACGTTTTCGCCTTCGCGAGGATCGTGAAGGCGAGCGGAATGAGGGAGGAGCTGAAAAAAATCCTGAAGGATGTGGCCGCATCTGAGACAAAGAACATCGAGGACGTCGGGATGGATACCATTCTGGCACTCCTGGAAGCTCTATCAGAGAAAAAGTCGGAGGCAGCGATCTATCAGCTGCTGGCAGGCCCATTCGAAAAAACGGCGGAAGAAGTCGAGAAGATGGAGCTGCCAGAAATATTCGAAAATCTACGCATGCTTTCGGAAGAAAATAATCTCAAGGCTTTTTTCAACTATGTCTCCGGTATAGCTGGGAAGAAATAACTGATCTGACATATCGGAGATACGGAGGCAGCATCCTGGATCTGAGCGCTGATGATGCAGTCGCTCTGATATCTTACGCATTTGAGCGGGAAGAAGACGAAAAGATCTTTGAGCGCTGGGTGCCGATAGCACAGCATGTCATGACATTCGATGCATTCAAAGATTCTCTGAAAAATCAGCCTGGCGTCATAGACGAGAAGGCAGTCGTGAAAGATGTGATGAGCATCATCGGATCAATGGAGCAGACCAATGGAAATATTTAAACTTGTCGGATCCATCATGGTGGATTCCGCAGAGGCACAAAACTCAATATCAAAAACAGGAAAAGACGCCGAAGGCCTCAGCTCAAAGCTGGCCTCCGGCGTCAAAACCGCAGGGAAATGGGCTGCCGGCATCGTGGCCGGAGCAACGGCCGTCGGTGCAGCAATGGTGGCAGCAGCAAAGGATACAGCTGCGGACCTCGACGTAATTGATAAAGCATCTATCAGAATGGGGATCACAGCGGAATCCTATCAGGAACTGGCATATGCTGCGGAGCTCTCCGGCGTCTCCATGAGCACCATGGAGAAGGCAGCGAAGAAGCTGGAGGGCACAGATCTAAACCTGGATGACGCGATCAATCAGCTGATGGCAATTGACGACGAATCTCAGAGGGCTGCAGCTGCTGCTGAGCTCTTCGGGGATAGTGTTGCCTATGAGATGACTCCCCTTCTCCAGGCGGGCGCTGAGGGCATGCAGAGCATGCGCGACGAGGCCAATGAGCTCGGACTTGTTATGTCCGGGGACGCGGTAAAGAGCGGCGCTGCCATGAATGACATGTTCACGAAGATCGACCAGAGCATCGCAACGCTGAAAAACAGCCTGCTCGTCGAGCTGATGCCTTATGTGATGGAGATCCTTCAGTTCCTGATCGACGAGATCCCGAAGATCAAAGAGATCATCCAGAAGGTCATGAGCGCCGTGATGCCGATTGTCAAGCCGATCCTCGAGGCAGTAATGTCGTTGTTTAAATCCATATTCTCACTGATAAACGGGGATGTGGAAGGATTCGCAACGAATTTCAAAAACGTGTTCTCTAATCTCGGCACAGCAGCTGTCACGCTCGGCAAAAACATCATGCAGAATTTCTGGAACGGCCTGGTAGAAGTCTGGAACGGGATCATAAACTGGTTAGGAAATGCTATAACAGGGCTGTGGGAAGATCTCAAAGGCGTGGGCCAGAAGATCGCAAATTTCTTCACCGGCGGGAACGCGCACGCCTCCGGCCTGGCTTATGTCCCCTATGATAACTATCCGGCACTGCTGCACCGCGGTGAAACAGTTCTGAATGCGAACGACAGCGCAGAGCTGATGGACATGGTGAGAAACAGGGATAAACAAAGCAACCAGCCGGAAGTGATCACGATCCCGGTGCAGGTCGTTTTGAATGGGAAAGTAGTCGGGGAAGCCTCGGCAAAATATAACAGAGACAAAGCGAGGGCATACGGATGATTCCTTACACATTTGAGATAAATGACGTGAGCTTCGCTTCGATCGTGAAAAAATACAGCTATTCGACAGACAGAATCCCGGTGGAATCTCCGCGAGTGACAACGATGAACGGCGTTGATCATGTGGCTATTATCCGATATCGCGGCGTCCTGTCGCTAGAGATCAATCCGCAGGATGAAACGTCATTCAATTCATTTTGCGCAGCTGTGGCTGCCGGCGTGCTGAAGGTGAAATATCGCTGCCTGCAGACAAAGACAGACGTCACGCAATACATGACCGTCAGCGGAATGCCTGGCACCCTGGCGATCCAAAATGCAAGCCGGAAAGTGATTGACGGGCTCGCGTTGACATTTACGGAGCTGTAACCATGCAGAACACTTCAGGAATAACTAATTATAGCACACTGATCGCCGGAAGCTATACGGTCGAGACGAAGGTCAATATCAACGGCGTTGACTACGGGGAAGACGTTCTGATCAGTGTGGAGACGTCCGGATCACTTTTCAAAGATAACATCCCGGCAATCGGCTGCTGCGTGAGCGGGGAGATCGATATCCGGATGTTGAAACCGTCGGCAACCATCCCGAGGATGGCAACGATCAAGCCGTATATACGGTTGTCGAATATTGCCGGAACAACAAAAAGCGGATGGCTGCAAAAAGGCGAATATTTCATCGACACCCGCAGCGTAACAAATAACGATGACGGGATTGATGTTCTTACCATACACGGATATGACGCGATGCTGAAGGCAGAAGCAACCTATCCGGACGATAATGAAACCTATCCGAAATCTGACTCCTATGTGGTGAACCTGATCGCGACGACGATGGGGATCCAGGTGGACAGCCGGACCACAACGCTCATGAACAACTCGTATCAGATCGGCCTGCCGGCATTTGCATCTATGCGAGAGGTCCTGAAAAACATCGCGTGCATGTATGCCGGCAATTTCTGCATCAGCCCAGAAGGAAAGCTGCGTCTGGTGCCTCTTAACAGCATCGGGAACGGGAGTGGAACAGCGGACCACCAGATCGCGCAAAACGCTGCACAGATGACTGTAGCGCCTGCATTCGCCGGTTTTTCAAAAGTAATCATCAAGACCGGAGAATACAATGCGAGCGGGAACGAGATCATATACGAATCAGGAAACACAACCGGAAGAACCCTCGAATGTGAAAACGACTGGGGCAGCCAGACGATCGCAGGAGATATCCTGAGCCGGATTTCAGGCTGGGCATATCAGCCATATGAAGCGACGAGTGTGGTGATCAATCCGGCGCTGGAGCTGGGTGACTCCATCAGCATAAACGGCGTTTACAGCGGGATTTATACGAGCACGATCTATTTTAACCGTCTATTCACGGCAGACACAGAAGCGCCTTATGACGAAGAAATAGATCATGAATATGCATATGAAGATCCTCGCGAGAAAAAGTATGTCCGGAGGATGGAAGAAGTAAAAGCCGAAATGAGCATCCTAGCGGGAAGCATTACGGCAAAGGTAGATAAAACAAAAACCGGGCAGACATTCGGGTGGACCGTCATAGATTCTCAGTGGAACGTATTCAACGAAGACGGGCCGATCCTCACGGTAAACGCCGGAGGGGCGTATATCAAAGGCGAGATCCAGGCGGACTCTGGCCTGATCGGTGGGTTTAACATCGGTACCGATGCGATATACCACACGATCAGCAGCTATGGCAGCACATCGAGCAACACCGGCGTGTATGTAGGAACAGACGGCCTGCAGCTCGGGAAGAAGTTCCTCGTGGATCCATACGGCAACGTGAGCGCTTCCGCGCTGACGGTGACAGGCGGATCGCTCTCAATCGGAGACGACGGGCAAGGGAATCCGATGTTCCAGGTAACGAGTGCCGGCGTCGTGACAGCGAAAAGCCTGGCGATCCAGGGCGGCACGATCAGCATCGGGAATAATTTCTATGTTGATGCGAATGGGAACCTGAGCGCGTCGTCAGGAACATTTTCCGGGAATGTGTATGCCGGAAATATCAAGTATGAGGCCACTACAACCGGAGCGGGAACTGTGAGCGGGCAAGCGCTCACCCTGGGATCCGTGACAGCCGGCCTCTCCGGGAACTCTCCGACGGGGCAGCTGAGCCTCGGCGCCAGTTTGAGCCTCGGATATGCGGACCTGTTCAATGCTGCAACCACGAGCGGGACAAGCACATATCCGAACTATTTCACGGCCGGGAGACTGATTGCACTGACGAGCGTCAGAACGAGCAATTATTATGTTCCGGCTGATCTCCCAGGTGATCCGGACACGAACCTGTCGAATCACTACCACTCGATAAACGTTGACGGCTCGAGGGTAATAATCGGAGGCCCATACAATTCAAGCACACCACCGTCTTTTAGCATTGCCGACACAGAATTCTATCAGAACGCTGTGTCGGCTGTCACGGTGAAATCTTACGGTTTTGAACAAGACGAGAACCAGGAAACAGACTACACAAAGCTGTACGTCGTCCTGGGCTTGAATGGTGAAACCACGAACACAGTCGGGAATCTGGATATTTCCGGAGCATACGATGCCGGACAAAACACGGGTGCCCGGACCGCAACGATCTCCGCGGTGACGATCGGATCCGCGGGAACCCCGTCGTATTCCTCAGAGGATCAAGTATATTATGCGAATGTATCCGTAACAGGAACAGCCAGGGGAACACTCGCGAACGGATCATATTATACAGATAACTCATACAGCCGGACGATCGCTGTTGATGTGACAACCGTCTACAATGCAGGCCTGACAGCCGGCCAGGGCGAAGGCGCGACGGGCGTCACTGTCACAGCAATCGCGCTGAATACGAACTGGGCAACATCTAACACCGGGTATGTTTACGAAACAGCGAACAACCGGTATGCAGTAAATGTAAAAGCGACTCTCAGCAATAACCGCGCATTTTCAAATACTGTTTATGTGCCGGCATCTGCTGCTTTCAGTGCTGGATTTACAAATGGGGCAGAGACTGCTTATGTTTCCTCTATTACGACAGGAGACGCGGGAACCCCGTCGTATTCCTCGGAGGATCAGGTATATTATGCGAACGTTGACGTAACAGCAACGGCAAGAGGAACGAGAGCAAACGCCACATACTACACATCCACGCGCACGATAACGAAGGCAGTGGACGTGACAGCCGTCTACAATGCGGGGAAAGCATCCGGCGCGTCTGATGTGACATTATCCGCCATTGCATTGAATACGGACTGGGCAACATCCAGCACCGGATACGTTTACGAAAGCGCGAACAACAGATATGCAGTAAATGTAAAAGCGACGGCAAGCAATGGCAATTACTCAACCCAGACGCTTTATGTATCGGCCGCAGATGCCTATAGTGCCGGATCAACAGCCGGCGCTGCCGGCGTAACATGCTCAACGATCGGGCTTGATACCGGGTGGTCAACATCCAACACCGGATACTCTTATCAGGCATCAAACAACCGGTATGCAGTCAGAGCAAAGGCCACGCTGAGCAATGGCGTAACATACTCCGCGACGCTTTATGTGCCGGATACGGATGCATTCAATGCCGGATCAACAGCAGGCGCCTCGGGCGTGACATTATCAGCCATTGCTTTGAATACGGACTGGGCAACATCCAGCACCGGATACGTTTACCAGACAGCGAACAATCGGTTTGCTGTGAATGTAAAGGCAACGGCCAGCAATGGGAATTACTCAACCCAGACGCTTTATGTGCCGGCAGCGGATGCCTATAATGCCGGATCTGCAGCCACGGCGATCAGCTCCGGAGCAGTCATTGCAACGGATTCCACGAACTACGGCACATATAGCAACAACTATAATATTTCTGACGCGAACGCATACATAACAACGAATTACAAATACGGACGGATAGAGCTGAAAAACGCTGCCGGGACCGTGTTGAAGACGATCCGCGTCAGGATGGCACGAGATCAGGACACTTCCGGAAGTGTTACAGTTTCGTCCGTAACGGCATTAACTACAGATTCAACCAACTATACAAGCTATGATTTTGCTGTATCAAGATCTGCGGGCGCAATGTACACAAGCGGCTCGTATATGTACGGTAGAGCAACGATCGCGCTCAGCAACAATGTCGAGAAGGTGCTGCGCTTCAGGGTGCCGGCGAGCACAAGCGCAACGATCACGAATGTCACGGTAGAACCGAAGACTGACACCACCGACGACATTGTTATTGAAGGCAATTACATTTACTGGAAAACAGTCGCAAAAGTTTACAATTCAAGCACTCTTCTCTATACGCAGAACGATGTGCTCGTTGATATTGGAACGGCCATTCAGTTCGCGTTTGATACTGCAGGAGCAAATAATTTCGATCATATTGCTGTACTTTCCACAGGATCCTCGAACTATACTTCCTATGACACAGGATACAACTGGGGGACGAAACTATACAACCCGACACTAAGTTCCGGCGGCAGCAGTGTATATGGCAGAATCGGCGTTTACAATGAAAACGGAACACTCCTCGCGACGGAACGCCTGGCACTGTCAATGTCAGTAGTCTCAGCTTCGACGTCTTCTGATTATAGCGATTATTACCAGTCAGGCGGGCAGTGGTACCTCAAGGTCCATGTGAAAAACAGCAGCACAGAGATCTATCAGACCGGGATAAATGTGCAGCACGCGGTAGACTATGGACGGCAGCAAGGCGGAGGCGGAGCAACAACACCGATCACGCTGCGATGCTCGAGCAAAACTAACAGCGGCGGCATAGCGAACACCTGGACATTTACGATCACGAGCACGGCGGACTATCCATTCGTAGCCGGCACGAGCTACAACTTCTATTACTAAGGAGGAGCCATGATAATTATCAAAACTGCAACAGGCAAGGAATTTGAGAGCGACTATGCAGTATCAATCCCGAACCCTCAGATTGCTTTCATCCGGATCCTGGGGCATAGCCGGGGAGAAATCAGCGAGATCTTCTCTGATCCTTCCGAGCTGCCCGTCGAGGGATTTCCAGCGTTTCATACTGTGGCGGAAGTCATAGATGAAGATACAGCCATCAAATTAATTTTAAAACCTTAAGGAGGCAAAAAAATGGAAACAATGAATGAAAAGTACATCCTGATCCCGCGTGAAGTGTTCGATGCATGCATTAATACGCTCAAGCTGATCCACCCTGTAGATTTTGACGGGATGGACAAGCTCGTGGCAGTGGTGGCAACATTCCTGAAAGCAGCTGCTCAGGGCGTCCAGGAAGGAAACGGCCAGGCAGAGGATCCGGAAGGAATGAAGCTGGAAGTGATCGAACCGGAAGAACAGACTGAGGTAAAGAAACCGCAAAACGGGAGAAAGAAATGAGATGCATATGCGCGAAAAAGAATTCTGATATCCCTCTCGGGCGGACCGGCGAGAATGACGTCGAAGGCGTGAGCTTCGACGTCAAAGACTGGCCGAGTCTTTACGGAGAGGGAGGATCATTTGTCCTCGTGCATCAGAGGCCGGGAGACACGCAGCCGTATGTTTGCGCGACTGCGGTGGGCAGTTCCGGTAATCTGGTGTGGGTGATCCAGGACACTGACGTGCAGTTCACCGGCAGAGGCGAAGCACAGCTGTCTTATGTTGTGGATTCCAAAGTAGCAAAATCTGTGATCTTCACGACGCGGATCAGCAGGTCCCTCGACCAGGAAGGCGAGCTGCCGGAGCCGTATGAATCCATGATCGAGGATCTGATCGAGGCTGCAGCGAATATCACGACGGAGGCAAATCGAGCGGAAGCAGCTGCACAAAATGCAGCACAAAGCGAAAGCAATGCGGACACATTCCAAAGGAGTGCAGCGCAGTCAGCCGTCAATGCACAGCTGAGCGCCCAGGCAGCTGCGACAGCTCGAGGGAAAGCAGAAGCAGCGCAGACGGCAGCAGAAACAGCCCAGGGGAAAGCTGAAACAGCACAGACAGCTGCGGAAACAGCCCAGGGGAAAGCGGAGACGGCACAGACAGCCGCGGAAGCAGCCCAGGGAAGAGCGGAAGCAGCTCAGAACGCGGTCGAGAACATGACCGTTTCCACGGAAACGCTGCCTCCTGGATCTTATGCAACAGCAGAAAAAACTGTCGATCAGGAAACAGGGCTGGTAAATATCGCTTTCGGGCTCCCGCAGGGCGAAAAGGGTGAACAGGGCGACGACTACACCCTGACGGCACAGGATCGGGAGGATATCGCAGAGCTGGTAAAAGATGACACGGATATCTTCCAGGATTCAACCGGCCAGGACATTGAGGAAATTCTGAACACGATCCGGGGATATGTGCAGATCATTTCGAATTTCGTCGAATACACCGGCGACACGGAGCTGAGCGACGAGTCAACGATGTGGGTGCAGAATAGAGTGCTGAAAGCTGCGATCGATACGATAAACACTGCCCTGAGCGGGAAACAGGCGACGCTGACGTTCGATAATGTACCGACGCAGAACAGCAGCAACCCGGTAAAGAGCGGAGGTGTTTTCAGCGCGCTCAATGATATCATTACAGCCCTGAGCGGGAAACAGGCGACGCTGACGTTCGATAATACCCCGACGGAGAACAGCAGCAACCCGGTAAAGAGCGGAGGCGTCTACAGCGCAGATAAAGCAATGGATGACGCGATTAAAGCCGGCACGGAGGCAACAGCAGATTATCACCTGGGCTTTTACCTGGACGAGAACGGAGATCTCATCCAGGTGGATGACGAATAAAGAAAGGAAAATCTATGGGCAAAGTAGGAACTGAAGCGACTCTCCTGGAGATCAAAGGACTTACTGATGATATCCGGACCTTTACGGAAGTCATAGCGCAAGGCGCGACAATCGATTCCCTTTTAGGATTCAAGAAGCTCGTGCGTGACGGCAAAGCGCAGGCGCTGCTGCCGGTCGGGACGCAGCTCTTCGATAAGTGGGCGAAGGCAGCCGGCACGGAATATAATGCTCCGTGGGATATCGTGCATTATGATGCCGCCGGCAATGCATATCTGAACTGGCATTTCTGCTATCCGGACGGCGTGCAGTTCGACGCGCCGGAGGCGATCTATTATGCCGGCCCGGACGGACTGCCGGCAGGACAGTATTATATCCAGATCGGCAGCGCATGGGGACAAGGATGGGCATCCACAAAGGCCATCAACTTCACGCTGACAGCCGATATGGCTGCCGGAGATCAGCTGTATATCGACTGTGGAACGAGCAATAATAATGATCCGACGAGTGGGAGGACCTGGAACGTATATGCACAGGGCAGCACCACGAGCAAGCAGACCGGGACAACCAGCGAAGGCACAACCGGCACATTGCTCGGCACGATCGGGGCAACGAATATCCATAAACCGGAAGGGAACATAAACGGCATCTCAAGGGTGGTGTATGGATATGGCAGATGGAGCCAGAGCGCGGTCAGGCAGTGGCTCAACAGCACGCTCGCGGCAAACAAATGGTGGACGCCACAAAACCCATGGGATCGCCCGCCGGGACAGCATTCAACATTGCGAGGATTCCTTGCAGGATACTCTGAGGAATTTGTGGCAGCGCTCGACACGGTGGACGTCGTGACGGCCCTGGACACGGTGGAAGGGCTTACTGATACAACAGAGACAACTCAGGACAGAATATTCCTGCCTTCTCTGCAGGAAATGTATATCAATCCGGAGCTCGCAGATGTGGAGGGCGTTGACTGGGATTATAACAAAGCGCTCGCAGCAGAAGCAGGCCTGGACGGAAAATTCCAGCGTAGTCAGACATATCCGATCCTGAAGAAGTATATTATCAGTGACCAGTCCTCTGCTGCATACGTGTGGCTGCGTTCGTGCTATCGTGGCAATGCGGGCAATGCATGGTATGTCACCAACAGCGGCTACGTCAACTACTACCTCACCGCGAGCTCCGCGCTTAGAGGCTGCCCCGCCTGTAAAATCCTCAAGAATGCATCCTCATAATCTTCCAATGGCGCCCGCACACCTGCGGGCGCCTGGAGTAAAGAAAGATGCCAAATAAAAACGATCACAGGCCGAACGATTTTACTCCGGTGGTCGGGGCAATGTATCTCGCGGATTACGTTCTGACGATAACGGATAACATCAATAAGTTTCCGGATTTTATTCAGACAGAGAGGAAGAATCCTGACGGGACAGTGACGGCCGTATATATCCAGCGCCAGGATTCACTTGTGAACTGGGTGCGGGAGCAGGCGAAGGCGATTTTTATCCTGACATATACGGCAAACGAAATAAACGTGATCCGGCAGCCGTGGCGGAAGGACGAGCGGCTGGCAAAACAGGCAGAAGCTATCCGGTTATGCGGTGAGCATATGGCAGCGATCCAACTGTGCAGGAAGCATTTTCATCTTTCCACCCGAAAGGTGAAGCACTGGGGAAAGCAGACGAGGGAGCTGCGGACCGCGATCGAGGGATGGCATGAATCAGATAAAAGCAGATACAAAAATATCTGACTTTTAAATTTGGGCTGTAGGCTAAACTCTGCTGCTAACGTGTGGCTGCGTTCGTGCAATCGTGGCAATGCGAACAATGCATGGAATGTCAACAACAGCGGCAACGTCAACAACAACAACGCGAACAACGCGAATAGAGGCTGCCCCGACTGTATCACCTGAGCTGTAAGGACGGCATGCAGTGCCGTTACGCTGAAATGGTAAGAGATTACAGGGAGCCGAATGCCCAGCCGAAAGGCAGAACAACACTTCGGAGATGCGGCCATCCCGGAAGGAATGCTGTCCGCTATTACTCCGCGGAAACAATGACAGAATTTGATAAATCAGTAGAATTCGAAGCACTCTATGACTCTATGTGGAGATGCCGGTGCGGAAAGATGTGGAAGGCCTCAGTGGCGCGTTTTGTCATTCACGGGATCGACGAGACGCTGAAGCTGGAGGAAGAGATCGCTGCGGGGACCTATATTCCCCGCAGGCCGCACACGTTCACGCTGACCTATCCGAAGGTCCGGCCATGTTCCTCGACTCATATCCGGGACAGGGTCGTGCAAAGAAGCCTCAATGATAATGTCGTATATCCGAATATGACCAGGAGCTTTATCTGGGATAATATGGCATGCCAGAAGGGCAAAGGAACAACGAAAGCAATGGACCGGCTGAACACATTCCTGCATCGGTATTATATCAACAACGGGAACAGTAATGCCGGATGGGTGCTTCAGTGCGATATCGAGGGCTATTACCGGAACATGCAGCACACAGAGGCAAGGGCATGCTTCAGCCGGCACCTCGATGAGCGAACTGTCCAGAATGCATTCAAATGGTTGCACAGGCAGTATCCGAACGAAATCGGATATGAGCCAGGCAGCCAGATGGTGCAGATCCTCGGAATATCCTTGCTGGATCCGTTTGATCACATGATAAAAGAGCGGCTGAGGGCGAAGATCTACGAGCGATATATGGATGATTTTTATATCATTTCAAGCGACAGGGCATTCCTGGAGGAATGTCTTGCGGAGATGCGAACCGAACTGGCAGCCATCGGCATGCATCTTCACCCGAAAAAAACCAGGATATTTCCGCTGAAGGACGGGATCTGTATGCTCGGTTTTACTTTTCGCCTGACGGATTCCGGGAAGGTGATCCGGATCATCAATCCGAAGAACGTGAAACACGAGAGAAAGAAGCTGGCCAGAATGGCAGCAAAGGTCCGGAAGAGAGAAATATCGAAAGCAGATTTCTATGCCGGATATGAGGCATGGAAGGCCCACGCCAGAAACGGGAATTCCTGGAAGCTCCTGCAGAAAATGGATCAATATGTCAAAGAACTGATGAAAGGAAACGGTGAGGAAAATGACTGTACTGCCAAAGGTAGCAGCAGAAATCAATCGCAGGCTGGAGCATGTCACGGCCATGGAAATGGATCAGCAGGCCATCACTGACTATAATATCATGATGGGGAACCTGGAAGACCCGAACGAAGAAGAGGAGGAAGAGGAAGATGAATGAACACTCCGAAAAGTTTGAGGTAGTAAAAGGGCATTATGATAACGGCAGATGGAAGAAAAAGGCCGTAAAAAATGCCGTCGTCAAAGGATGGATCACCGCGGCAGAGTATGAGGAGATCACCGGAGAGGTTTATGCATGAACCAGCTGATAAATCTTGATGCGAAAGAGCTGCGCGGAATAGTAGCCAAAGCGCTGGGCCTCCAGGAGGAGAAAGTGGTCAATACCAGATTCGGCATAGCGATTAAAGAGACGCCGATGGAAGAGATCGAGCGCAGGATTAAGGCCTTGCAGGAGCGTGAGGGTGATTGATATGTGGAATCTATTATGGATCATCCCGGCGTGCGTCATGGCCGGCATATGGATCGCTGCGTTAATTGACGCGGGGAGTGACAGAAGATGAGCAAGCAGACAATCTGGCAACGGTTAAAGGCAAAAGGATTCAGTGATATCGCTGTGGCTGCCATCATGGGGAACCTGGAAGCCGAGAGCAATTGCATCAGCAACAGAATCCAGGGAGACTTCACGAATGGATACCAGCGCTCTGCACAATATACGGCCCAGGTGGATGCCGGGAACATTAACCGGCATGAATTCATTTACAGCGGGCCAGGAGGCGGAGGATATGGGCTTGCACAGTGGACACTGAATTCCAGGAAAGCCGGGCTGTATGATCTGGCCAAAAAGATGGGGACATCGATCGGGGACGAAGCGATGCAAATCGAATGGTTATGCCAGGAGCTGCAGCTGGGTGAATACAGAAAAGTGCTTGAAACGTTGAAGGCGTCACCGTCTATCCGGGAATGCTCTGACGTGATCGTGAAGATCTACGAGCGGCCTGCTGATCAGAGCGAGGCAGCGCTGAAGCTGCGGGCGGAATACGGCAGGGAGATGTATCAGCAATTTTCGACCGGGGAAGCGGAGGATCCGGGCGGGATCCCGGACGACACGACGATCCGGATCACAGATGAAGAATTCAAAATCTATAGCAAAGCGCTCCTGGCAGTGAAAATGCTGAAGGATCTCATAGCGCTTGTCAAGGAGTTCGAAGAATGAACACATGCAAAATATGCGGCGAACCGGCACCGGAAGGTGAGGAATTTTGCTGGTGCTGCAAGCACACAAAGCTGCATCCGACAGGACCGAAACCGGAAACCGAAGAAAATGAAGAAAAGCAGGAAGAAGAAAATCCTGTCGATCATTACGAGGCAATTCGCCACGAGTTTTATCAGGTATGGGAAAGCATCGACGAATTGAAGCGCGGGCACCGGCTGATTGAAAAAATTTCAATGAGGGTAAAGAGATGGATACAGCAATTAAGGTCGCACTGATTACCGGGACATTCGGGTTGATCGGGAGCATTTTGGTAGCAGTAGTTTCAGCAATAACCACAAAAACAGCTGTGACGCATAAGCTGGAGACAGCACAGGCTGTCACAGACACAAAGATCGAAGAACTGACGCGAGAAGTCAGAGAGCACAACGAATTTGCAAAGCGGATGCCGGTGCTGGAGGAAAAAATCTCTGTAGCGAATCACCGGATTGATGATCTGGAAAAGAAAGGGGCATGAACATGGGTATTGATTGGTTGAATATTTTAGAACGTGCAGCCTGGACCTTTATCGAAGGCTTTCTGATCGCGCTGCCGACGTCTCTCTCCATGGAAATGGACGGAGCAGCGTGGAAGGCCGCGCTCATGAGCGCGATGATGGCAGGCCTATCGGCAGTCAAGACGCTGATCATCGAGATCATCCAGAAAAATAAGCAGTAAAAATCGAAGATCCTCCACCATTTTGGCGACGGCACCGAAATGGTGGAGGATCTTTTTCTTTCCTGCCGGAATTCAGTTAGCATTTTAGTTAGCATTTTTATTTTCGCGGAGCGAAAATCATTTTCGCACAGCGAAAATAAAGGGGAGAAAAAAGTTCACGGATAAAATAATTATAGCCGAAAAGTGATGAAAAATCCCAGAGTAGAGATGATCTCGTACTCTGGGAGCTGGCAGCGGGAGAAGGATTCGAACACTCCGCAAAATTGCCTCACTTGACCAGGAAAATCAGGCATCCTCGGCCTCTGAGTTAGCATTCTTGTTAGCATTTTGAGCATTTTCCTGGAAATAGAAGGAATAGAAGGACGACATGGCATTCTGATATCGCGTCATATCAGCCTGGGCAATGTGCGTATAAATCCGGTGCATGGTGCCGGAATCCGTCCATCCGCCGATCTCCATGGCGATCTTCTCCGGGATCTGCAGGTGATACATCAGAGACGCGCAGGAATGCCGGAGGCCGTGGATCCCGACATTCGGCAGATTATTCTCCCGGCAGATCTTCTCAATGCCGTACCGGAGGCCATTCTGGCTGATCCTCATCACCGGGCCCTTCGGCCGGCGATCCCTCTCCAGCGCCTCCTTCAGCTCCGGGATCATGAGCGGGACATTCCTGGCGGATCCTGCCGTCTTATTCTGGGCCTTCCGGACGCGCTTGTTATTCTCATCCAGGACGACGGCACCGCGCACCCGGATGAATTCCGGATTTTCAGGAATATCCTTCCAGTCGAGCGCCTCGATCTCAGAGGCCCGGAGCGAGCTCAGCGCCAGGAGCGCCGGCACGGCGTAATGCGTATCCTTCACGGCAGCCACGAAGATCTTGATCTGGTCCGGCGTCAGGAACGGCCGGTCATTCGGCGGCAGGCCGGGGAGCTTCACTTCCGGCGGATAGGATCCCGTCACCTCATGCACAACACTGCGGATCAGGCCCCAGGCATTCCGGAGCGTTTTCGGGGAGCATAGTGCCGCTTCCCTGTTGACGATCTTCTGCCATTCCTCCGGCCGGATCTCCGCGAGGATCCGCGGCATGATGTGCTGGAATCTGTTGTCCTGGATGATCCTATATCCTCGGATCGTGAGCGGGCTCAGCGTATTCGACCGCACCCGGATGTAATTATCAATCGCCTGGGTGACTGTGACGGTATTCTTCGCAGCCGGCGCCATGGTCCGCTTTCCGACGAGATATTCCGCCTTCACGAGCTGGGCCATGTGCACGCATTCCTTCTCAGTGGAGGCCGTGACCGTCGTGGAGACGCCTCCCAGACGCAGCTGTATAAAGTAGTTCCCGGAAGACATTTTCCGGGCTTTCGGCGTTTTCATAAAGCACTCCATTCCTCGGCGCTGCCTTTTGGCAGCGCTTTTTTTCGTGGCTTGATTCTGACTTGGAAAGACTTGGATTTGACTTGGAAAAGACTTGGAAATGGCTTGGATCCGGAATCAATGTGCAGCCTGACGGATCAGCCATTCGAAACGGACAATATTTTTTTGTATTTTTCGCTCGTGACGAGATCATCGCATAAACTGAGGATCTTCTGCTTCCCTTCATCGTTCATCATGTTGTATTTATCCAACAGCTCTGCCTCGTCAGAAGTTAAGGACCGCATTGAAGATCTATCGGAGATTTGGCCATACATTTCGTCCAGGGTGACGCCGAAAATGCTGCAGGCCAAAACGAGCGTATCAATATCTATGGAGTTTTTGCCGCTTTCCCAGTTTGAAACAGCCGTATTTTTCACACCGAGCATTTCGGCAAGCTGTTTCTGAGTGTATCCGGACCTTTTGCGATAATAGAGGAAATTTTTTGCAAGCTCGTCGCGGATGGATGCCATGTGATCACCTCATTTCAGATTTTCTGAAATGAATATATAACAGAGAAAACAAGAAATCAAGAAAATAATACAGAATTCCTGAAATTAATTGTTGACATTCCAGATATTCTGTATTATTTTTATTAAAGAATCCAGATTTTCTGGAATTTAAGGAGGTGAGCACATGCTTTGTGAACGAATCAAAAAGTATATCGAGGAGAGTGGCATGAAATTCGGCGTAATTGCCGAGCGGGTAAACATTCCCATGAACACATTCTCCGCGATGATGAACGGCAAGAGGAAAATCACAGCGGAGGAATATTTCGCCATTTGCCAGGCGCTCGATGTTCCCCTGGAGCAATTCGTGGCATAAAAAAATGCCCTGAGCGGGCACAAAGAAAAGGAGTGCAATCATGCTGAGTTTAGAAAATGCGATCCAGAGGTGTTTCGACCGCTGCAATCTGGATCTTGAGAAGGATGAGGACTGCATCTATAGGTACATGTACCAGTACAAGGCAATTGCTGCATTGCCGGATGCGGAATTCGATGCCGTTTACGACAGGATCTCCGAATGGCTCGGACTGAGGAGGCCTGCACGATGAACAGGATCAGGAGAAAAGCGCTGCAGGATCTCGCTGATAAAATCGAAGCTCTCCAGGCGGAACTGGAAGCCCTCGGAGATGAGGAAGCCGAATACCGGGACAACATGCCGGAAAGTTTTTACGGCAGCGAACGATATGAGAAAGCGGACGCTGCCTGCGATAGTCTGAGCGCAGCCTATGACAGCCTGCAGGAGGCGATCGACAGCATCGCGGAAGCGATCGAATAAAAAGGGAGCGGCACCGGATGCTGCAAATCCGATGCCGCGGTGTGAAATTGGAGTGCTCTCATGCCGAGAACATCTCCATTATAGCAGATCATGGAGGTATTGGCAAATGACAAATACAAAGAAAACCACCAGGGCGCTGAAACAGCTCGCCGCGGAGAAAAAGCAGCGCGAGCGCGTGATCCTGATCATCGACACGGCCCTGGCCGCGCTCGACATGGACTGCCGGATGCTCAGCCAGATGACGGATATCGGATACCAGACGCTGTGCAGACGCCGGCGTGGGGAATGTGATTTCACACTGCAGGAGATCAGCAGGATCGCGAACGCGCTGAACATGGACGCGCAGACACGGGCTGCCATTTGCGGATCCAGAGAAAAATGCCGGTATGAGCCGGGATTCAAAATATAACAGGAGGCAATCATGGGTAGAGGAAGACCGAAAAAAGAAACACCGGTAACGCTGGAAACGGCAGAAACGCCGGAAACGCTGGAAGTAACGCTGGAAACGGCAGAAACGCCGGAAGGGCCTGCGCTGCCGTGCTGCATGAACTGCGGCCGGGTGCTCCTGCCGACGATGCAGAGATACACCGTCAAATACAGAAAAAAGGGCATCGCAATCGTATGTCCTATTTGTGCTCAAAGTCGCACCGTGCGGCTGAAAACACCATACATCTCAGTGGATGCTGCAAGACTGTTGAAATTAGGAAAGGAGTGGTCATAACTATGCTGCCGAGATGGTATTCTTCCCTGCTGATCTGGGACAAGATCCTGATCATTCTGTTCGTGCTGTTTTCGATATTTCTGATCACTGCCCTGGTGATCCTGAGCGCACCGGAGCGCCGGCGCTGGGTGTACCGGAAGCTCGAGAGCTTCGCGGATCGCCTGGAAGCCTGGACCGAAATGATGCGGGATGACGAGCGCTTTGATCCGGAATGGATGAATGAGGAAGCCTGGAAGCGCACGCGGCCATATACGAGCTGGAGGCCGAAATCATGAACAAGAAAACAATGAGAGGCGACGCCTACGAGCTGCAGCGGAAAGCCTGGGAGAAGCAGCTGCAGCCGAAGAAGCCCAGGAAGAGAAAAGCGACCGCAAAGGAAACGAAAAAAGACAGGGAGGAGCTATAAATGATCGTTATCACGCTGATAATCTTTGCGACGTCTGTGGCCAGCTACATCGTCGGGATCCAGATAGGAAGGCGCCTGGAGCGCATGGAAAAAGAAGACCAAGAAGAAGACCAGGAAGAGGAAAACGTGGGCAATCTGATCTCCCATGTGGGATATGACGCAGCGCAGTGCGGGAGGGAGAAATGAACGGTTACGCATTCGAAGCGGAACTGCAGCCGGATGGATCCTATAACATTGCGATCAGCGGCGTGAAATATCACTGCAAAGACTGGGAGGACGTCACGGCCACCTACAAAAAGCACATGGATCACAAAAAGAACGGAAGTGATAATGATGCAGACCTTCAGGGAAACATTTGACGATTCGAAGCAGTTTTATCTGCCGGATGGCAGGCCCTTCGAGGAGGTGCCGATCCAGGAGCAGGCGATCCACCACGACGATTCAATCCTTTACTGCCTGATCGTGCAGGTGATCACGCAGGCCGTGCAGGACTGGCAGAAGCTCAACAAGGGAGGCCGGAAAGATTATGTGCACGCTGACGGCGGAGTGATCTGGAGGAATGAGGTCCTGAGATTCTTCAATGGATCTTTCTGCTGCAACATCCTGGAGCTGCTCATGCCGGAACTGACGCAGCAGGAGGCGCTCATGAACATGAACTCCATGGACTTCAACAGGCGCCAGATAGGCGTAAGCCGGAGAGGCCTGCTATGAAGGATCCAAAACAGGCAGCCAGGGAGCTCCGGCAGATCTACGACATTAAATTCCGGCTGCAGATCCACGCTAATGGTGACTATGAATACGCCTGCACGCCGGGGATCGTCTCGCATATCAAGGAAACCTGTCTCGAGGCCGCGGATGTGATCGATAACCTCCGGGCGGATCGCGACAGTCTCCAGGAACTGCTGAACGCGTACAGTGGCAAGTGATGAAAGATCCCGCCAGAAGCAGCGGGAGGAATTCCAAAACCGGACCTATGAGACAGTTCCGGATGCTGTGACAGGATACGATTTCGAAGCAACGACAATGCGGGAATGCCCTCACCCGGCAATCCGGAAAAAATATCAATTCTATGACGGGCGCTGCCCTGTCAGCCCGTGGACGTGTAAATCGAAATGCAAATACGCGATCACGTTCACCGGCCATGGAGGCGTCGCCTGCGGATATAAGGAGAAGAAATGAATCAACCACCGTTAGGGGCAAAACCGTATTATGTTGCTATTCCGGATCGTATTACTGATTTAGCCGAAGCAATTATCCGCAATGCAAACGACACGAGCGGGAAATGCAAAGAATGGGCGAATGAAATAATCCTATTGTCAGACGTAATGGAAAAGATCAGCAACAGAAAGGAGAGTAAATGAAATTTAGGCCGAAAGTAAAAATCAAAAAGCGGAACAATGTCGTTACAAGCATTCTCATCGACGGAGAAGAATGGGCGCCATTTTTGACAGATTTTCGGATTTCCTGCACGAATGAATATAACACGGAATTAACACTTGATATCCCATGCAGTGAAATTGAAATAACAGATACATACACATGAAGATCTGCAAATGCGGGGCGCCGATCAGATTCATCACAACGAAGAACGGGAAATTCTTCCCGTGTAATGACGAGCTGATTGAGTATAAAGCCGATCCGGAAGGTGAGGATTTTATCGTCGATGAGAAAAGCGGAGAGCTGATCCGCTGCACGTTTGAATTTCAGTGCCTGCCGACGGGCCTGGGCAGGATCCCGCACTGGGCAACATGCCAATTTGGAAACGATTTTCGGAAGAGGTGAAAAATGACACTGACAAAAATAAACGATTCGGGAGAGCGCACAGAATTTGAGACGGGTGCGGTAAGGGATCTGCACGAAGGCAAAGGAAGATTTGATCTGCTGCCGATGTGCGTTTTGCAGAGGCTTGCAATACATTACGAAAAAGGAGCAAAGAAATACGCGGAAAGAAATTGGGAAAAGGGAATCCCTGCCCACAGTTTCGCGGACTCTGCATTGAGGCATATGGTGAGATATCTTGACGGACAGAACGACGAAGATCATCTGATCGCTGCTATATGGAATCTATGCGGGCTTGCCTGGACAGAGGAAAAAAAGCCGGAGCTGATGGATATTCCGAGCAGAAAACCATAGGGAAACATTATTTTAAGGAGGAGCCATGAAACACACAAAACTGATCAATGACCTGATCCTGGCATCCGGCAATCCGGAGATGATCTCGGAAGAGAGAAACCTGATGCAGGAAGCCGCGACGGCCATCCGAGAACTACAGGAGGAACTGCTGAAGAAGTGGATCCCAGTATCAGAGCAACTGCCGAAACCTTACGAGCCCATTATTCTCGCAAGAATTTATGAGCCGGGGAAGCCGCTGAAAATCGAGGCGGGAATGCTCCAAACGGGCGGATGGTGGAAAGTTTACGGGACGAACGTAAAAAGAGGCGTCCTATGCTGGATGCCGATGCCGGAAGCGCCGGAGGTGGATCAGGAAACATGAAGAAAAAACGCGATAAAATGATATCGCAATTCCTGAAAGAACGAAGAGCGGCCTTCACAGCATTTGTGATGGAGGATGATTTTGACGCGGCTGTTGATTACGCGAGAAAATGGGGAGTAGAAACGCCGCGAAATATCAACGTGTTTAAAATCGGGATGTATAAGGCTGTTCTTGATTGCACAGATATCCCGGAATATGTAAAAGTATCAGCAAAACTGAAATTGGAAGCGCTTAGAAAAAAGCTGAGAGGAGAATAAATGAAAACTGTGGAAATAATCCCGTGCATCTGCACACCGGAAAAGAAAACAAAAGACGGCACGAGCGGGCTGCCGATCATCGGAATGTATTTCGAAGGAGAGGATCTCATGCTTTCAGCATGCTGTCCGAAATGCGGAAGAGGAAACCGTTACGACGGCCGGCAAACGCTGGAAGAGGCGCTGGAAGCATGGAATGACATGCAGACACGACTCCGGAACAAAATCCCGGATTTTACAATGAAGAAGATCAAAAACGGTTTCAGGGCAGATCTGGACGGCTGAGAAAGGGGGAAAAAAGGTAAATGAATTTCAAGAAATTAGGATCCGTATTATCGAAGCGGAAAATGCTGAATCTCAGCCTGGACAGTGAGGGCGTACAGTGGGCCGGTGATAACCTGGCCATGTATGAGCTGAGCGGGATGCCGGCATTCACAATCGACACTCTGCTGTTTGTTTTCGGCGTCAACATGGAGAAGAAGGACGCCTGGCTGACAAAGGAAACGATTTTCCCGGCGGATTACGACACGACGCTGGAGATCACGGACGATCTGCCGATCACTATCGACGAAAATTCTATCTGCTATCACGGGACGCAGTATTCTCTGCTGCATGCTGTTGACAGGTGTTTCGTCCTTCCGGATCGTTACCTGATGCCGATCTGGTCGGATCAGATGCATCTATTCCTCCGCGTCATGCCAAAAACCGGAGAGATGAAGATCATCGCAAAGGAAGGGCTGTTCATTTCGGCCATCTTCGAGCCGATCAAAGCGGATCAGGATCTCCGAGACTGGTTAATAAAAACGAATAACGCAATTTGGTGAGGAAGCGGAAGGTTTTGAGCACACGGCACCGGCACACGGTGCCGCATCCTGAGAACCTTTTGAACCTTGAAAGCTGAAGATCCTTCTATTATAGATACGCGCACGCGCACGCGTATCTATGAGGGACCTTTTAGCGTCTAACATTAGAACAACCTGGAACGGGAGCGGGAGATGCGACGTCTGATGGAGTACAAGATCATTTCCGGTCGTGTTGTGGAAACAAAACGATCTTACTTTTCTGTGAAGGAATATTCTAAACCCAGGGGGACACGGCGCGCCGGCAATACGAGCGAGCGGAAGATCAGGGCGAACGAGAAAAGCAGTACGAGAAACCTTGCCAGGGTGATCAACTGCAATTTCGAAGCAGGAGACGTTTTCTGCACTCTGAGCTATGACGGCATGCATTATCCTCCGGATCTGGACTATGAGGGAGCAAAGCAGCACCTGAAGAAGTTCCGGGCAAAGCTCCGGAGAGCGTATGCCAAAGAGACAGGAGAGGCCCTGAGAGCGATCTGGGTGACGGCGAACTGGAGCCCTCACAAGAATGCACCGGCGCGGATCCACCACCACATGATCCTCCCAGGAAACGCTGTAGAGCTCGCCAGGGTGATCTGGCAGGAATTCGGAGGAGCCGGATCCTTCAAGATGGAAGGCCTCGATGGCCGCGGTGATCACACGGATCTCGCATCATACATGATGGAGAACGTGCACGGCCGGCCTGCCGGAGAGAACAAATGGAGCTGCTGCCGCGGGATGGATCGGCCGATCTACACCGAGCCCGTGGAAGTGACGGATATGGAAGACATGCAGCCGGACTATGGCAGCACGATCAAAGACGTCGAGGAAGTGCGCGATGAAGAAGGCACCCTGGTCGGCAAATACATGCGATGCCTGCTGAAAGAGCGCCCGCGCATCAGAGGCGGGCAGGTCATACTCCCGAGAAAAGAATCCAGGAGGCGGACATGAGCAAACCGAGAGAACCATGGTGGCCATACGTCAAAAACGTGATACGGAAGTATCCGGCATATAAAGCGGAGCTGAAACTGTTGAAAAACCAGAAGATCACTCCGGGATACAGCAAAACAAGCGGACGCGGGAAAACGCAGCGAAAAACGGAGGCAATCGCATTGAGACAGCTGCCGCCGGGTGATCAGGTGCGCTTTGAGGCCGTAGAGAGAGCGATCATCATCACAAAAGCGATGCCCGACGGGAAATGGAGATATAAGCTGATCGAGCAATACTATTTCCAGAAGCATGTCGCAAGGCTGTCTGATATTGCATTCTCCTGCAATGTCAGCGAGGCAACAGCCTGGAGATGGCATGCCGATTTCGTGCGTCTTGTGGCGGAGCAGCTGGAAAAGCGCGGGGCGTTGATTAGGTAACATAATAGCAGCGAGCCAAAGAAATGCGAGATAATGGCACTATCGAAAAATATCGCAGCGGGCGGAAGAAGTGGTCAGATCTTCCGCCTTCTGCGTTTCTGCCGCCGGGTGCAGGTTATTGGCGGCATCACTTTTGCCGGTGCTCAGGCTTTTTCATGACATCTGTTTTTACTCTCCTTTCTCATCCATACAAGTTCTTTCTCATCACAGAACCTCCTTACAGATAGATTCACCTGCACCCATTTCTATGCGAAAAATTCATACACGAAAGAGAGATTTTCATGGAGCCGAAAATTTCTGTTGTGATTCCCGTCTACAATGGCGGGCAGTATCTCCGGCAGTGCTTCGATTCACTGCTGGATCAGACGCTGAAAGAGATCGAGATCATCGCTGTAAACGACGGCAGCACCGACGAGGAGACGCTGAAGATCCTCGACGAGTACACAGATCTGGATCCGCGCCTGCGTATCCTTCACCAGGAAAACCACGGCGCCGGATATGCGATCAATCGCGGCATGGAGATCTCGAGAGGGATCTATTTCTGCGAGCAGGATCAGGATGACTGGCGGGAGCCGGACGCGCTGAAGATCCTATGGGATGCATCCGAGAACGGACGCCTGGACGTCGTGAAGGGATCCTGGAGAGGCCACCAGAACGGCACGATCTTCGAGGTCGAGAACTGGCCAAAAGAGTGGCATAACGAGACTGTGATGCCGCTGGCGCTCAGCACGAAGGGCCTGTCAAAGCTGATCAGCTCGCCGCCGACGGTGTGGACCGGGATCTATAAATTCGAATTCCTGGAGGAATACGGGATCGCCTGGAACGAAACGCCTGGCGCGAAATACCAGGACACGGCATTCGGCCTCAAAACGAAGACCTTCGCCGGATCCTTCAAGATGCTCAACACTCCGGTTTGCGAGTATCGGATGGATAATTCGGAAAGCGCGACAGCTCACCCGGTGGACGGATTCGCAATAGCAGCGGAATTCGACAGCTATGAGCACATGCTGAAAGAGCACGGTGTGAGTATCTGGCCAGTAGTGGCTCGCCAGCGCTTCGACGCGTACACCTGGGCGCTGCTGCGGATGCTTCCGGAAGACCGGGAGATGTTCATGGTCCGGGCAGCGGAAGACTTCAGGCGCGATGCACAGGACTGCAGCCTATATTCAACACAGGAATGGGAATGGCTGCAGAGCATTATCAGCAGGCGCTGACATGGCCAGGGAATTCTCCAAAGCATTCTACCATTCGAAGCAGTGGCAGCAGGTGCGTGAGTATGTGCTGATGCGTGACAGTTATCTCTGCCGGATCTGCGGCGCGCCGGCGGAGGAAGTGCACCACAAGATCCACCTGACCCCTGGGAACCTCTATGATCCCAGGGTGAACCTCAACCCTGACAACCTGATAAGCCTATGCAAGGAATGTCACTTCAAAGAACATGTGGCTGACAAAATAAACGGGAAAAATCAGAAAAGCCGGAATTTTACGGATGACTACGAATTCGACGAAAACGGCCAGCTGAAAAGAAAGACACCCCCCCTCTGAAATTTTGCCAAACAGGCCACGGGGGACT
>Ga0310690_10002271_pt1 | contig 31794 bp, 30 predicted proteins | sample AusTroGonzalo_MG_2_FD_207661 | JGI IMG/M metagenome (GOLD analysis project Ga0310690, IMG submission 207661) | Bovine rumen microbial communities from tropical cattle in Woodstock, Queensland, Australia - Gonzalo_04 (v2) (version 2) | ecosystem: Host-associated > Mammals > Digestive system >...
CTTGGGACAGAAAACTGAAACACCCGTCGGAATACTACAAGAAAGGCGACGAGATCGAAGCTGTCGTTCTCAATATCGACTCTGAGAAACAGAGATTCTCTCTCGGCATCAAACAGCTTACCGAAGATCCTTGGAAAATCTTCAAAGATCAGCACAACGTAGGCGACAAAATTGAAGTCGAAGTCGTAAAAGTAGCTGAATTCGGCGTTTTCGTAAAAGTTTTCGACACGATCGAAGGTCTTGTCCACAAAACTGAGTTCGAAGACAACAAAGAATACCAGCCGGGCGACAAACTCGAAGTCATCATCAAGTCGATCTCCGACACTGACAGAAAAGTTTCCCTCAGCGTAAAAGCTCTTACCGACGAAGAAAACCAGAAGATCGTCGAAGAAGCAGAAGCTGTTACGGAAAAAGTTCCGGAGAAACTCGGCTCGATGGCTGATGCTTTCAAAAAAGCTGAGGAAAAAGCAGAGGAATAATGCTTTTCCGCATGATTTTACGGGGCACTTCGGTGCCCCTTTTTTTTATCCGGAGTAAAAAATGGATTCTTTCCAGAAGCCTTTGAAAGTCGCTTTTTACACTTTCGGCTGCAAGGTGAACCTTTTCGAGAGCGACCAGCTCAAGACATCGCTATCAGGTATAGAAATCGTCAGCTGCGACGATGATGCCGACATTTTCGTGATAAACAGCTGCGCCGTGACCGCGACTGCCGAAAGTCAGGCGAGAAACATGGTGAGACGCCTCTCAAAACGCGGCAGAGTGATTCTGACAGGCTGCTACGCCCGAAAAATCAAAGGGGAAATAAGCTTTGAAAACACCGAAATCGTCCCAGACATTTCTGAAGTCGCCGAAATATTGGGATCGCACCTGAAATACGATGCATTTTTTACGCGGAGCCGCCCTTTTATCAAGATCCAGAGCGGCTGCGACCAGTTCTGTGCATACTGCATAATCCCCTATCTCAGAGGGCCGCTGAAGAGCGTTCCGCTGCATGAAATCAGGGCTCTGCTGCAGAAAATCGCAGACGAAAATTTCAAGGAGGTCGTTCTCACCGGAATCCACATCGGAAAATACGGAAAAGATCTGAACGACGGCTCGACTCTTGCCGATGTCGTCAAAGCGGCTTACGAAACTGTCGGAAGAGTCCGCATGGGTTCGCTCGAATCGCCCGAAATCGACGAAAGGCTTTTCGAATACGCAAAAAAAGGGATGATCCTTCCGCACTGGCACATCCCGCTCCAGAGCGGATGCGACAAAACTCTGCGCGACATGAGACGGCCTTACAAGACGGACGACTTTAAGCGCTCGATCGACAAAGTCATCGGCTGTTGCAGCGAGCTGCCCGCTTTCGGAACTGACGTTATAACAGGTTTCCCGGGAGAAACAGACGAAGATTTTGCTGAAACGGCAAAATTCATAGAGTCGCTTCCTTTCGCATACGGCCATGTCTTCCCCTTCTCCGCCCGCCCGGGAACTCCGGCAGAGAAAATGGAGAAGGAATCCCCTGTTCCGAAACAGGTGAAAAAAGAGCGTGCAGCGGTTCTCCGCGATATCTTTCAGGCAAAAAAAGAACTTTTTCAGAAGTCGCTCGACGGCACTGCGGAGGAAGTCATAATCGAAGAAAAAATCGATGAAAACCTTTTCACAGCAACATCATCGAAATATCAGACTGTGAATGTACGCGGCAGTTTCAAGCCGAGAGAACTTGTAAGAGTCAGACTTTCTTTCGAAAAAGGAAGACTTTCAGGCTCAAAAATAAGTTAAAAAATATCCTCCGCATCACTTGAAGAAGGCTGAGGCAGAAGCTTAGGCTGCTTCATTGTGAAAAGTTTGATTTTGGCAAGCGCACGCGACTCGATCTGGCGGACACGTTCCTTTGAAATACCGTATTTTTCGCCGATTTCCTCCAAAGTCATCGTCTCGTCGGCTAAATAGCGGTTCCAGATTACGAATTTTTCCCTTTCATTCAGAGTGCTTATCGCATTCCGGAGCTTGACTTTCATATCCTCGTCGTCGATTTCCTGATCGAAATCGCTTTTATCCTTGAGTTCAATCAGCTTATCGTCGCTTCCTTCGATCGTCTGGTCAATCGAAACATCGTTGTAGGACGAAACTACCTGAAGCGCATCGATGACTTTATCCGGAGTTACATTTAATCTCCTGGCAACTTCCTGAATAAGCTCTTCTTTCGATATTTCGCCGTCCTTGTCGTAACTCTGGATATCTTTGATCGTCGCCATCATGTTGAAAAAAAGTTTGCGTTCGTCACGACTTTTTCCGAAACGCACAATGCTCATCTGGCTTATTATGAACTCCTGAATTTTTGCGCGGATCCACCAGGTCGCATAAGTTGCAAAGCGGACTCCTTTGTCAAGATCGAACTTCTGCAAAGCAGTGAGCAAACCGAGGCTCCCCTCCTGGATAAGATCTGGAACATCACGGAAATTCCTGAATTTATATGCAAGATTTACGACAAGTTTCAAGTTACTGACAACGATTTTCTGGGCCGCCTCCTTGCTCTGCTTCTCTTTGAACTCTTTGAAAAGATCGGCTTCTTCATCTCTCGTTAAATCCGGAACCGAAAGAACGCTGCGGATATATGTCGAAAGCGTGTTCTGTGAAAGTATCGGAATTTTGCTCAAACTTTGTTTTTCGCTCAAAACGGCCTCACTTTTTCATTATTTTGATCGCTTCGTCGCGCAGTTTCGGATCGGCACAGTTGCTGTTAAGCCAGATTCCGAAAAGCGCCCGCTTGAAATCGTGTCCTTTTATTTCGCCTAAAAATTCATCTTCAAAATAAACTTTCGTTCCATTTCCCGGCAGATACAAAAAAGTTATATGCTTGTTTTTTTTAGGTTTTTTGCCGGAATTTTTAAGCATGCCGAGAAAATAGTCAATGCGTGTCTGTATAGTTTTCAAGAACTCCTTGTCGTGACTCATTCCGTAGCTGAAACCGCGTCTGAGCTCGCTGATGAGCTTGTTCATACCAAGAAGGTTCGAAAGAGAAACAAGCCTGATCGCCATCGGCTGATCGGCATCCTTGAGTTTCATGTTGTCTGTTTCATTTCCGTCAATGTAAAGTCCGATCGCGTAGATGGAAAATGAAGCCGGCGCGAAAACACCGTAATTACGAAGCGGAATCGTAAGATTTTCATCGACTTTTATTTCCGGATCGTAGTTTACTTTGGCAGCAAAAAGAGAAAATGTCAGACAAAAAACGATAATCAGAGAAAAAATCTTTCTCATTTTATCTTCAGTTCTTCATTTTTGAAATTAACAATAAAATCAACAGCTTCTTCAATTTTAATTTCTTGTTTTTCGTTTGTTTTACGGATTTTTACCTCAACGACTCCTTTTTCAAGCGACTTTGCACCGAAAATGATTTGAACCGGGTATCCGACAAGGTCTGCGTCATTGAATTTGAATCCCGCTCTTTCGTCACGGTCGTCGATAACCGTTTCGACTCCTGCTGCATTGAGTTTTTCATAGAAATCGAAGGCTGCGTTTTTGACTTCCTCTTTGTTCATCTGGAGCGGAAGAACGATCGCCTCGTACGGAGCAAGCGCCATCGGCCAGATTATGCCGAATTCATCGTGGTTCTGCTCGATTGCAGCCTGAACCGTTCTGCCGACTCCGATTCCGTAGCAGCCCATAACTGCAGGAACCGATTCGCCGTTTTCATCGATGAATTCGCATTTCATCTTCGAGCTGTATTTCGTTCCGAGGTAGAAAACCTGCCCTACTTCGATTCCGCGGCACTCTTCAAGAAAACCGTCGCAGTGCGGACATCTTTCTCCGGCCGTCGTAACGACGAAATCACCGACCGCATCCGGCATGAAATCTCTGCGCATAACAACGTTTTCGATGTGATAGCCCTCTTTATTGGCGCCTGCCGTAAGCGAAGGCATCGTCGTAATCGAATAGTCGGCAAGGATTTTTATCTGCTTTCTGAGACCTACAGGCCCGATAAAGCCGTGCGGCGCACCCGAAATATCTTCAATAACGGCATCACTTGCAAGTTCGACCGCATTTCCTTTGCAGAAAGCCTGAACTTTCGCTTCGTTGATCTCTTTGTCGCCTCTGACAAGGATGAGAACAGGCTCTGCGTCGACCATATAAATCATTGATTTCATTATTTCTTTAGTTGTTTTACCCAAAAATGCCGCAACTTCTTCGACCGATCTCTGATCCGGCGTTTCGACATCTTTTACAGGCGGAACTGCCGAAAAATCGAGCTGGTTTTCGCTGTAAACCGAGGTCGCCTTTTCAAGATTTGCCGCGTAGCTGCACTTGCTGCAAGAAAGGATCGTGTCTTCACCTGCATCGGCAAGAACCTGGAATTCGTGGCTCATGTCGCCGCCGATAGCGCCGGTAGCAGCATCGACCGGCTTGAATTTAAGGCCGCTTCTTCTGAAAATCGCGTTGTAAGCCTCGTACATTTTTTTGTAGGATTCCTTCGCCTTCTCCTCGCTGACATCGAACGAATAACCGTCTTTCATTATAAATTCGCGTCCTCTCATCAGACCGAAGCGCGGACGGACTTCGTCACGGAACTTGCTCTGGAACTGGTAAAGGTTGTAAGGAAGCTGCTTGTAACTTCTGAGATTGCGGCGGACCATGTCTGTGATAACTTCTTCGTGCGTCGGTCCTAAGCAGAAATCACCGCCTTTTCTGTCTTTCAAACGGAGAAGTTCCGGACCGTAGTAACCCCATCTGCCGCTTTCCTGCCAGAGTTCAGCAGGCTGTACCGACGGCATGAGAACTTCCTGACAGCCGCGTTTGTTGAGCTCTTCACGGATGATATCCTCAAGTTTTCTGATGCTTCTGAGGGCAAGCGGAAGGTAGTTGTAAACACCGCTCGCAAGTTTCTGTATCATTCCGGCACGGTAAAGAAGACGGTGGCTTTCAATCTGCGCCTCTTTGGGAACTTCCTTCAATGTCTGGAAAAAAAGCTGACTGACTCTCATTAAAATCTCCTGTAAAAACTAAAATATAACAAATTACGGACATTCATAGCACAATCAATCGTTTCTGCAAAAAAATTCTTCGACTCTGCGTGCAATTTCGGCAACCGGAAGAACGTTGAACTTCACTCCGACAGGTGCGGACCTGATAAAATCCCGTCCGTAATACTTTTCTGCAATGCGCTTGTCCAGCACAGTAACAGTCCCTATATCGCTTTTCGTGCGGATCAGTCTGCCGAAACCCTGTTTGAATTTAAGCACAGCATTCGGCAGCGTGTAGACCAGGAATCCGCTTTTTCCCGTTTCATGCTCAAGACGCGCGACATAACGCTTTATGAAAGGATGACTCGGATACCGGAACGGAAGTTTTATTATCACCAGATTACGCAGCGTTTCCCCTTTCATGTCGATCCCTTCCCAGAAAGTTTCGGTAGCAAGAAGAGTTGCATTTACGTCTTCACGGAACTTTTTCATAATCGCCTGAACCGGCATTCTTCCCTGCGAAAAGACCTCGAAATCGAGATCAGAAAAATATTTGAGCGCTGCTTCACGATGGCTTATCGAAGTAAAAAGGACAAGTGCTCCGCCGCCTGAAGCCTTGACGATATCATGCGCAGCCTCTATGCTTGCAGAATCGAAAAGCTCCCGGTCTCTTGCCGGATCGGGCATATCTCCGCCGATGAAAGCCTTTATTTGCGTTGCGTAGTCGAAGCAGCTCTCTAAACTGATTGCCTTCTTTTCCCTTTCGGCAAGTGCCAGTCCGCTTTCACGGTAAAAAAAGTCAAAACCGTGATCGTCACGGCTTGTTGTAAGGGTAGCCGAAGTAAAAATTATGCTTTTGGTATCTTTATAAAGATTTTCCGCCAGAATACGCTGGACATCAAGCGGACTTATCGTCAAAGTGAGTGTTTCTCCGCTTTTTTCGCCCCAGAAAACCTGATTTTCGGTATTCGTTCCTATGCAGAACTCACTGTAAAATCCGGAATATGAAGCAAGTTTCGCAACAACTCCTTCAAGATCGGTTACAAGCGAACGGTTCATGTCGTCAATCACGGTTCTGAGCTCGGTCTGTGCGTCGTCCTTTTCCTTCAAAACTTTTACGACCGGCGCAATTAAATCGGTGACATCGGTAACTACAGTCACGATTTTACCCAGAACATCGGTCATTTCCTTCCGTTTTTCGGGATCGTCAAGCTCAAAAAGAGTTTCATCGCTGTTTTTACCAAGAATCGAGATCAGTTCAGGAAGAAGCGAGTGGGCAAGTTTTGCCTGAAAGCCGCCGGAAAGTATGTTCACTGCCTTTTCCAGAGGTTTCAGCAGTGCGGAATTGGCATTGTTGCTGAGGATTTTTGTCAGAAGCCCCTGACCGGAATTAGTGTTGTAAAGTTTGCCGAGCAGCTTTCTGACGCTGTTCGACGAAACAGATTCACCGAGAAAACTGACCGCGCTTTTAAAAATATTGTGCGCCTCGTCAATGACTAAAATATCGAATTTAGGCAGAATACCTTCGCCCTCGTCTTCATCGGATTTCATCGACACATCAGCCATCAGCAGATGGTGGTTCACAAGAATCAGAGAGGCAAAATTTGCACGTCTTCTCGCTTTGAAAAAGAAGCAGGAGCTGAAAAAACGGCATTTGCTTTTTTCGCATGCAAGCTCGTCGGCACATATTTCATTCCAGATATCAAGCGATATTGCAGAATTCATATTCGAGCGTGAACCGTCATCCGTGTAGTTGAGCCAGCGGTCTATTTCTTCGACAGTTTCTACAGTTTTCTGAGAAACCTCATCGTCAATTTTCGTCTGGACGCTCCCCATTCTGAAATCGGCATAGCGCCTTTTGCACAGATAGTTGCTTCTCCCTTTCAGAACGACTGTTCCGATATCGGAAATGTCAAGTTTTTTCAGAAGTGCCGGAATATCCTTGTTGAAAAGCTGCTCCTGCAAAGCTATCGTGGAAGTACTTACGACAACCCGCTTTCCTTTGTTGTTTGCGACGTAAAGCATTGCAGGAACAAGATATGCGAAACTTTTTCCTGTTCCCGTTCCGGCTTCAGCAACCAGAACCGACGAGGAATTTATCGCCTCGGCTACATTGAGAGCCATTTCAGTCTGCGGATGCCTGAATTCAAACGCGCTGTCAGACTGAGCAAGTCTGCCGTTTTTACTGAAAATCTCGGCAACTTCTTCAAGATCGACAGGCTCTATTTCTGTATTTTCGGGTTCAATCCTTTCGACGACCGGAAAAACATTTATTACATCGTTGTCTACAATATATGAACCGACACTTTTTTCGGCCGCGCGGGCTGCGACTTCAAGATCAGCAGGACTAGGATTGACGTTTCCGCCAGGATGATTGTGAATAAGTATTTCACCGGGAGAAGCGGTTGCTATAACCGCCGGTACAGAGCCGGAATCCCCCATTGCGGCACGGCGAAGGTCACAGATTTTACCGTCTGCACCGGCCTTGCCGACCATAACGATCTCGTTTCCGTCGTTCTGCGAAATAAAATATCTCGCAAGCCGGACGGCTTCCGCCGTAAAATAAAGCTCAGCTTTGAACGACATGAGTTATCCGAAAAAAATAAAAAAGCCGCCGAAGCGGCAAAAAACTGAAGTTAATCAGTCATTGATGCGGGAAAGAAGATCTTTTCCAGCCTTGAAAAAAGGAAGTTTCTTCTGATCGACGCTGATCGTTTCGCCGGTCTTGGGATTTCTGCCTTCGTAAGCACCGTAAGTGCGGACTACGAAACTGCCGAAGCCTCTGATTTCAACGCGCTCGCCGTTTTTGAGAGCTTTGATCATTGAATCAATCATAATGTTTACGAACTGTTCTGCATTTCTTTTTGAAAGGTTTGCTTTTTCTGAAAAAACAGCAATTAAATTCGACTTATTCATTCATTCCTCCATAAAAAGTCTTTGCTCCAAAAAAGCCGCTCTTTTCTATCCATTTTTTGCGATATTGCAAGAAAATTTTCCATTATTTTAACACTTTAAATTTATAAAGCACTCCCATGTCCGAAATAAAGTACACAGCGCCCCTGTCGCATACAGCGTTGCTTGATACTCCGTTCGGTATCATCATGTAGTAATATACCTTCGTAAAATCAGGAGAAAGCAGGTAAATAAAAGCGTCAGTGTCGCCAAGCATCGGACCTTCGCCCGAAGTCATAGCTACCGCAAAACCGTTTCCCTGAACAAGATTTGTAACATAATTCATCGATTTGAAAGGCTGCGATTTAAACTTTCCCTCTCCGTCGAAGAGAAAAATTCCGCGACGACCGAAACCGGCAAAACCGTTTTCGTATCTGAAAAGCTGAAGATCTTCCATATTTTCAAGTTTCACCGGCTTTCCGTCAACAATAACGCCGCCGTATTCACCGCCGGAAAAAAGAATCGAATCCTCTATCTGCACAAAGGAAAGAAGGTCAAAAAAGTCGCGTTTTTCAAACCTTCTCGTCGAGTTCGCCGTTTTAAATTTGTAGTAAGGTATAAGATCGACTTTCCCTTCGTCACGCAGCATGAAAAAAGTTATCGTCCCGTCAGAAAAGCCGAAAACGATCTTTCCGTCGACCAGTAACGGCGGTGCAAGGCGGATTACAGACAACTCCTCGCTGTTTTCGTAGTCGCTGTACATATTCTTGAGTTCGCCACTCTCCTTGTCAACAACATAGATCACACTGTCGTGAAACTGGATGAGCACAAGTTTGTCTTCGTAGATAAAAGGCTGTGCCGCAACCGTTGCCTTTCCTGCGATATTCCAGAGAACTTTCCAGCTGTACTGCGTTTTTTTCCCTTTTTTTTCACTCAGTAGCTCGAGCATAAAAACCGAGTTCGAAACCGAAACAAGCGCATGTTTTTCATCAACTGCAACCGGAGCGACCGTGCATTCGCCTTCAAAAACAGCAGTCACTTTGAGTTCGCCGTTCTTCCCGAAAAGATGAAGTTCACCGGATCTCGCCGCGACAAGAAGATCTTCGCCGAAAAGTGCCACTCCGGCTTCTTCTCGCCTGTTTACCTGGACCTGGTTTTTCTTGAGCGGAACAGCCCATTCTATCGCAAGATGAGGTTCGCCTTTTTTGACAAAAACAGGTACCTTGCCGGCATTTTCGTCAAATTCGGCAAAAAGCGGAAACGAAACTAAAAAAAGGAAAAAAATTGGGAAAAATTTACGCGGGAACATTAATTCTGTGCTTTTTCAGGCTCTTTTGTTATATCTTTGCCCGCAATTTTTGCAAGAAGATTGCTCTTCGGATACTCGTTTTTCAATCTGGTGTAATACTGGGCAGCTTCGTCTTTTCTGCCGAGTTTTTCATAGCTCATAGCGGTGTAGTAAAGCGCGTAATCCTTGTAGATCTCAGTTTTCTGATTAAGCCATTCCTTCCAGAGGTTTGCTGCTTTTTCGAAATCGCCTTTGTCGAAGTAGCACATCGCCTCGCCTTCATAAGCTACGAAACTGATATCTGTGCTGAGTTTTCCGCTCGTGCGTGCCTGTTTGAATAAATCGACCGCCTTGTCACAGTTGTTCATGCTTTCCTTATAAATACGGCCTGAAAAAACCATAGAAGCAGCCGCATTCATCGAACCTGACTGATTTTTTATAACTTTGTCGAAAGCTGCAAGAGCCTGTTCGTAAGTCGCTTTCGCGTTTTCGGAAGAATCATTGTCAGCCTTGTCGAGAAGTTCCGTAGCTGCCGCATATTCAACCGATTTTGCATCGGATGCAGATTTTACAGCTGTTGAAATAAGCATTGCTACAATCACAACAACAACGATCGCTGCAACACAACCGAAAATAAAGTAAGGATGTTCGAGAACAACCTTTTTTCCCTGTTCCTGAAAAGCGTCATTTTCAACGATATTTGCCGCCGTTTCAAGCTCTTTTTTCTTAGCTTTTCTTGCTCCTCTAAGCTTTAAAGCCATAATTTCCTCCAAAAAAAATAAAACAAACAAAAAATAACGCGCCTTTATAGTGAAGAGCCTTTAAAAGTCAACAATTTTCGGAAAGCCCTTCCACGGTGGCTTATCGCATTTTTTTCATCCTCGGAAAGTTCTGCCAGAGTTTTGTCAAAACCATCGGGAAGAAAAAGCGGATCGTAGCCGAAACCGTTGTTTCCGCGGCAGCTTTCGATTATCCTGCCGTAGCATCTTCCTTCGGCCGCAAACACTGTTTTATCAGGAAAAATCAAAACCGCAGCACACACGAAATATGCGCTTCTCTCACTTTTTCCCGAAAGTTCCGCAAGCAGTTTCTCCCGGTTTGCCGCATCTGTACCCTCTTTTGAAAATCTTGCAGAAAAAATGCCCGGCGCCCCGTCCAAAGCCGGAACGACAAGACCGGAATCGTCCGCAAGCACTATCGAATCAGGCGCAGCCTTTGCCGCAGCTTCAGCCTTTATCACCGCGTTCTGCAGAAAAGTCGAGCCGTTTTCGTCAGGCGCATTCCAAGCAGAAAAAGCACTTATCGGAACGATCTTGAAACTCTCGAAAATTTCAGCCGCTTCCCGCAGTTTTCCGCGGTTTGTTGATGCAAAAACTATTTTCATTTCTCCTCCTGAAACAAAATCAACGCAGGATTTTAAAGAAAAGTGATGGAAAAATAAATTTCTTTTGCCGCCATCGTTATATCGATATTTCGACCAAGATTCGGCGCCGTCGATATTTCGATATTCGAAATTTCGAAATTTCGACAAAGATCCGGCTGTAGCGGCGGCAATATATTGACATTTCTCCGGTTATGTTGAAAATTTCGGGATTTTTGTTGATTCGAGGGAAAAATGGAAGATCTTTTCTTTATACTCAATTCGAAGCGTTTCATGCCGTTTTCGGTCGCTTTCGTCTTTATTTACGGGCTTCTCTTCGGCAGTTTTCTCAATGTCTGCATCTATCGCATTCCGATTGGGAAAAGCATCGTTTTTCCGCCGAGTTCATGCACGAAATGCGGCCATAAGATCACGTGGTATGAGAATATTCCCGTTTTCAGCTGGCTTTTTCTCCGCGGAAAATGTTCCGGCTGCGGCGAAAAAATTTCGCTGATTTATCCTGTGATCGAGCTTTTGAACGCGGTTTTATACCTTTTCGCCTTCCTTAAATTCGGGCTTCATCCGCGCCTGATCCTCCCGCTTTACTTCATTTCGGCACTCGTCGTCACTGCAGCAATCGACTACAAGACGCAGTTTGTCTATTCAAAAGTTATAATTCCTCCTATTTTTATGGGAATTCTGTGGAGCTTTTTCGAGCCCTCTATAACATGGCAGGAATCGCTTATCGGGATCGGCGTCGGAGCGGGATTTCTTCTGCTCGCGATCTTTCTTTTCTACATTGTTACTAAAAAAATCGGCATGGGGCTCGGCGATGTCTATATTTTAGCTGCAATCGGCGCCTTCACGGGCCCTGTCAAGATCCCGTTTGTCCTCTTTCTGGCATCATTCGGCGGAATAATTTTCTATCTGTTGGCAAAACTTTTATTCGGAAAAAAGCGCATTGCCGGCAACATTTCGGCTGAAGACCTCAACTCAAAAGACGAAAAGGATGTCGAGCACGCGATTTATTTCGGCCCTTTCCTTGCGGCGGGCGGACTTCTCATGTTCCTTCTTCCGACTGAAATAATGAATTCGGTTTTATCTTTCTTTTTCGGAATGTAGCCATGCAATTATTTGATTTGACCCGCAAAAAACTTGAATCGACTCTCCTTGAGAACGGTTTCCCGAAATTCAAGGCGACCCAGATAATGCAGTGGATCTACCAGAAAAGGGTTTTCTCGTTCAACGAAATGACCAATATCAGTAAATCAGACAGAGAAAAACTTGCCGCGATGTTTGAAATATCACCGGTTTTCCCGAGTGAAATCTTCACATCTTCCGACGGCACGCAGAAACTCGCTTTCACCCTCTCCGACGGAAATGTCATCGAAGCAGTCATAATCCCGGAAGAGACGCGCTGCACTCTCTGCGTCTCGACTCAGGCAGGATGTCCGCTACATTGCGCTTTCTGCCGCACGGGAAGCCTCGGATTCAGGCGGAATCTCACAGTTTCCGAGATAAATTCCCAGGTCCTTTCAGCTCAGATCGAAGCCGAAAAAAACGAAAAAAGAATCACGAATTTAGTTTTCATGGGAATGGGAGAGCCCCTTCTCAACTTTGAAAACCTTCTTGATTCTATTGATATTCTGCTCGATGACTTCGGTTTCAACTTCTCGAACAGAAAAATTACCGTTTCGACTTCGGGAATCGCAGACAAAATCGTCGAACTCGGCGAAAAAACAAAGGTAAATTTAGCCGTTTCGCTCCACGCCGTGACGGATGAAAAACGCGACAAAATTATGCCGATAAACAAAAAATATCCGCTGAAAGAGTTGCTGAAAGCTATAGACTCCTACCCGGTTTCGCGCAAAATGGTGGTTTTGGAGTATGTCATGCTAAAAAATTTCAACGACTTCCCCGAAGACGCCGAAAAACTTGCGAAAATAGCCAAAAGATATGATGCAAAAGTCAACATAATCCCGTTTAACACCTTTGACGGAGCCGCTTTCGAGCCGACTCCGATGAAAAAAATCATCGATTTCCAGAATATTCTGATTGCGAAAAACGTAACAGCGCTGATCAGAAAATCGCGCGGCGGCGACAAACTCGCAGCCTGCGGTCAGCTCGGAAGAGTAAAAAATTAACCTTGACAACCGCTCTCTCAAAGGCTTAAATCCCGCGTTTTATGAACGTTCAATAGGTTTTGACATGGCTGAAGAAATGCTCAAAAAATCGACTTTCAAATCTCCTTTCGTGGCAGAAATGAAGAAAATCCTGCGCCTGCACCACCTTCATTCGGTCTGCGAATCGGCACATTGCCCCAATATAGGCGACTGCTTCAAGAAAAGAACGGCGACTTTCCTGATTTTAGGAAACAGCTGCACGCGCAACTGCCGTTTCTGCAACATAGTCCACAACGAAAACATTCCCCTTCCCGACCCGGAAGAACCGGAGAATCTCGCGCTTGCAGTTAAAGATTTAGGACTTCTCTACACAGTCATAACTTCGGTAACAAGAGACGATCTGCCCGATTGCGGAGCAGCTCACTTTGCCGAAACAGTCAGAAAAGTCAAAGAGTTGTCACCGGATACGCTTGTCGAAGTGCTTACTCCCGATTTTCTCGGAATAAAGGAAAATCTCGATATCGTCGCCGATTCACCTATTGATGTTTTCAACCACAACGTCGAAACGATCTGTTCGCTCTATCCTAAAGTGCGTCCTCAGGCCGATTACAAGCGCTCGCTTGACGTTCTCTGTTACATGAAGCGCAAAGGTTTGATCACAAAATCGGGAATAATGCTCGGTGTCGGCGAAACAGTTGATGAAGTCCACGCTCTGATGCGCGATCTGCGTGATGTCGGCTGCGACATAATGACTATCGGACAGTATTTCCGTCCGTCGCTTCAGCACATTCCGGTCGAAAAGGACTACACTCAGGCTGAATTTGACACACTTCGCGACTACGGCCTGGAAATCGGATTTAAAGAAGTCTATTCAGGCAGATTTGTCAGAAGCTCGTTCAATGCGAAGGAAATCCATCAGAACATGATTGATCGAAATGTCGAAATATCGAAATAACGAAATTTCGATTCGAAATATCGAATATCGAAATTTCGAAATGTCGAAGTTATTGCGATGCTTCTTTTTTTAAAAGACTCCAGACATTGGCGTCACGGAAAACGCCTTCCCGCACGAATTCGCTGTCGCGCTCGATTCCTTCAAGCGAAAAACCGAGTCTTTGCGGGATTTTGTTACTTTTGATATTGTCCGGAGCGCATTTTATCTGGATCCTGTTGAGACCGAGCTCAGAAAAGCCGAATTTTATCAAGGCACGCACAGATTCTGTCACTATGCCGCGATGCTGGAAATCCTCTTTCAGCCAGTAGCCTATCTCGCTTTTCCGATTAAGCCTGTCGGTTCCCTTGAATCCCGCAAGTCCGGCGAAATCACCGCCGCAGAAAACAGCAAACTGCCATTCCTTGCAATCTTCGGGCATTGTTACGACTGAATTGACATAGTCCAGTGAATCTTTGACTGTTTTCGTAAATTCTACGAACGGAAGCCATTCGCCCAAGTATTCGCGCTGTGAATCAATTGTTTTGAAGATATATTCCGCGTCAGAAAGTTCCAACTCCTTGAGAATCAGATCTTTGTTGACGCGGATGATTTTCATAATGAGGATTAGTCTCCGGTTTCCGGCTCAGTCGGTTCCGGCTCGGTCGACTCAGTCGGTTCAGTAGGTTCCGGTTCGGTCGGTTCGGGTTCAGGTGTGTAGCCGCCTGTCGGCATAACATTCGCCATAATGAGCTGTTCCGATGAAACTCTGCCTACAGAAATGCCCTCCCCTGTAATTGGCGATTCTGCATGACGGTCAAAAATTATCATGTTCATCATTGCGAGCATCTGACCCATCATTCCGTCTCCGCCGCCGCCGAAAACAAGCTGCGAAGCGAATTCTTCAGGAACCGTAAATTCGCCGTCATCAATGACTTTGCATGTTACGGAAACCGTATTGGAAAGCGACTGAGCCGCCGTGATCGTGATGTCGATGTAACCTTGTCCGCCGTTGCCTTCCCAGACGAATTTAAGCGGTTTGGAGTTGTCGATCGCAATTGCAGCACCAAACATACCGCCTTCCGTTGCAGCCGGTTCAATAATCTGAAGAGCCGGCGGCATCATGAATTTTGCCGAAAGTGATTTAAGATCATCCGGAATAAGCTCATCGGCCTTAATCTCATATTCCGTATTGTAGGCGATAATAGAACGGTCAATGCTGCCGTCGCCGGTTCCGTTGAGTTTGTAAACCTGATCACCCGGCTCAAAAGCAAACGGATAAGGACCTCCGTTGAAACCTGAAATCATAACAGGACCGACATCAAGCGATTCTCTGCCAAGAGTTTCGCAGTGTTCGCTGTTTTCTATAACCTGACCGTTACTGTCAGTCTCAGGCACGCAGTCCTGTTCCGGAGCGCAGTCTTCTTTGCTTGTGCAGCTCGGAACGCGCGGCGATGATTCGCCCATGACGCATGTGTCAAGCGTTACATCCACGACCTCGCCTTCTTCAAGATCTTCACGGGCGGTCTTCATGAAGTATCCGATAGCCATAGACTGACCCTGTCCCATCATATCGATGTCAATGATATCGAATTCAACAGTATAACCGGGATTTTCAGGATCAAATTTCTCGTTTTCCGTAGGTTCTTCGGGAACTTCAGCATCAGTAGTTTCTTCAGCTGTATCAGTATCAGCAGTCTCTTCAGGCTCATTGTCAGGTTCATCAACTTTTGCCGGAGATTTGCTGTCGTCACCGCAGCTTGAAAGCACAAAAATGCAGGCCAAAATTAAAACCAACCAAATTTTCTTCATTTTTTCCTCCTAAAAAAAGATCAACAGCGGGAATTTTAAGAAAAATCTTGGAAAAGGCAAGAACTTATCGTTCTTATCGAGATGTCGATTCGCTCCGTCGTTATTATAACGATATTTCGATATAACGATCCTGATTTCGGCGCGTCAAGAAAAAACGATTTTAACGATACTTGAGCGGATCTTCAAATCCGGCCTGTCTGAAGCCCTCAAGTCTGAGGCGGCAGCTGTCACACACTCCGCATGAAAGCCCGTCAGGAGTCGGGTTGTAGCAGCTGTGTGTGAGAGAATAATCGACTCCGAGCGACATTCCGAGCTCGATTATCTCTTTTTTCGACATGTTGAGAATCGGCGCCTCGACTTTTATTCCGCTTTCGACGCCCTGCTTCGTGCCTACGGCAATCGTTTTGTTGAAAGCATCTACAAATTCCGGCCGGCAGTCGGGATAGCCCGAATAATCGACCGAATTGACACCGATAAAAATCTTTTCCGCACCCAGCGTTTCGGCCAGACCGGATGCAATCGAAAGAAAAATTATGTTTCGTGATGGCACATAAGTCGAAGGGATCCTGTTTTCGGCAAATTCCGGAACTTCCAGATTTTTGTTGATAAGCGAGCAGTTCACAAACGGCGTCAAATCAATCGAAAATATTGTCTGACGCTGCATAAGCCCATATTTTTCAAGCGTTCTTTCAGACTGTTTTATCTCGACAGCATGCCTCTGACCGTAGGAAAAAGTGAGCGGATAAACGTCATAACCCTGCTTCAGCGCATAAACCAGCACGGTCGTCGAATCGAGACCTCCGCTGAAAAGAACGACTGCTTTTTTTGCATTATTCATGTGTTGTCACCATAAATCCGAATTGTATTTCAAGTTGTTTGTCTTCGTTGAGGAGAACTTCAGGCGGAGGAGCAAAAGGAGCCGCCATTTTGAATGCGTTTATCGCCTCCCGGTCGAGAAAATCGACTCCGCTGCTTGTAATGACCTTCGCTTTGACCAGCTTTCCCTTAGCCGAAATAAAGACTTTGAGTTTTGTAAAACGGTCTTTCCTGCCGTACAGGCTTCCGGTCGGATCGTTCACGATTATCGCCGTTCCCGGGCTCCAGTTTCGTGAAATCGCCTGCTTTATCTTGTTGAAATATGCGGCGTAGGCGAATTTTCTCGTGTTTAAATAAGTTTCATTACCCTTTTTGACATCTTCCAGAAAATCGTTCGACGGACTCATGAGCACTGCGTCCGAGCCGTTGAGATACGGCAGAAGTTTCTTCGGGATCCACCTCCCGCCGACATTCACGCGTCCTTCCTCGTCTTTGTCGTCCTTTGCATCGATTCTTCCTGCGATTTCCTTTTCTTTGCCGGCCGCATAATCTCCGTCAGTTCCGTCAAAACCTTTGAGTTCGCCCTTTTTGATTTTCTGCTCTTTTGCAGGCTCGTTCTTTTCGTTGTTATCGGCCTGAAGCGGTGCAACCATGTTTTCATCGGACTCGGCATTGACGTTTTCCGCCTTTTTTGCAAGCTGCCTTTTCAGCTTTTCGCCGCGCACATTTATATTTTCGTCATGCTCGGTTGCAACAGTTTCCTTTTCGACAGAACTGTCAAATTCAGAAAGAAAACGGCTTTTGGCAGGCTTTTTTTCGATTTTGGGTTTTGCAATATCGACGATCTGACCTTTAGGCTTGGAATCTTCCTTTTTCTTTTCAGGTTTCGGTGGCAGAACAGGAGTTGCCGGCAGTTTCGCGCCGGAATCGTCGAGATATTTTATCGAAACAAGGCTTTCTCTATCGCTTTCATCGGTCGAAAGGTCGATTTTTATTAAAAAAATAAGGCCATGAAGGAGTACCGAAAGAAGAATGAAAAGAATCAGTCTTCTGCCTTTTCGAGCTCCAAATCTTGCGAAATTTCCGTCAGCCATTTTTTCATCTCAGAGTTGATAAAAGTCTCGTCCAGGCCGTTTTCAATGCAGAAAACAGCGAACTCTTCGAAAATGTTCCCGAATTCCGCCTGAGCCTCGTCAAAAACCTTGGCGATGTATTCGACTTTTCCCGCCGTAAAACCGTGAGTATCGCGGAACTGCACCGTCGCAAAGCGGAAAATAAGCTCTCTGACAAGCAGTTTTCCGTTGAGAGCGGCTTCACCTTCAAAAAATTCGCGGAACCGCTCTTTAAAAAGTTTTATTTCAGGAAGAAGTTTTTGATTCATAAGAAAATTTGGTTATTTTGCCGGTTCTTCTTTCGGCGGAACCTGACATTTGTTGTCGATGAAAAGCTGACCGGTCGGGCAGCATCTTCCCTTTCCTGCCTCATGGTATCCTGCAGGACAGATAACGTTTTCAACAGTGTCGCTGTATCTCGAGCACTGACCGTCCATGATGAAGTTGAATCCTTCTTCGCAGCAGAGATGCTCGACAAGGTGTGTTCCGGCGTCGCAGTTGTCAAAAATTTTGAACGACGGAGCAATGCAGGTCTCTGCATCGTCGCGGAGGAAACCTTTCATGCATTCACCGGAATTGCTGTATTTTCCGACGATTTTGAATTCACCGAGATAAAGCTCTCCGCCTTTGAAGCTGCGGTCGTATTTGAAAACATAGACATTGTTGTTGTCAGGACGGTCTACAATCATAATGAAGCTGTAGTTTCCCGGAGCAAAATCATATTTTTTCTCGGTGTTGAACTCAAGCTCATCCCAGACAACCGCTTCTTTGCCTTTCATCAAAAAGAGCATTGCACTTCTGGAATAGTCGCTTTTGATGTGGATTCTGGCAACATTTCCCGGAACCTGAACGTTTCTGTTCGGAGATTCCTTGAACTCTGCAAGCTGATGAGGAGCAACTTTTCCGGTTACTTCGGAATAAATCTTAAGAATCGAATCCTTTACAAAATTTTCATTTTCGCCTTTAAGTTTGAGGATTTCGACCATCTGCTTAACCGGCTGATTCTGATTGTCGCTTTTGATCATTTCGATTTTCTTTTCGATAAGAGAGGTTTTCCCGTCTTTCTTTTCGCTGCTGCCGCAGGAAAGAGCGAAAAACAAGGAACAAACAAGCATGACCGACAAAATTTTCTTCATTTCTGACTCCTTAATTTAAGTTACAAAAAACATAAGCAAATTATTATAATTATAAAAATAAAGAAAGCAATTTATTCGGCTTCGAAAGTGATGATCTTTGACTTGATTTCCCTGCCGCCGGGAGTGTAGTAAACAACGAGGATTTTATTGTCAGGAAGTTCGACCATGCCGGGATATCCGCATTCAGACTTGCCGCAGTCAAGAATTTCGATGACATCCGACCATGTTTCGCCGCCGTCAAGCGAATAGACCATTGAAACGGCTTCTCTGTTTACGCTTGTAGTCCAGTCGAGCCAGCGGAAAGAACTGATGATAACGCCGTTTTCGAGTTTGAGAAGTTCCGGAGCGTGTGCTGCAAACCCCAGACTTTTGTATGCGGACCATGTTTTGCCGCCGTCTTCGGAAATACTCTGAACAAGATCACCTTTATTGCTCGGGCTTGCCCCGACACCTGTTCTGACATGGAGAATCCAGCGTTTGTCGGTAATTTTGAGCAGAGCAGGCTCCTGAAGCCAGGTTTTTTCGTCGATTTCGGCTTTGACATCGTTCGGAGTCCATGTTTTGCCTCCGTCAGAACTTTCGTAAAGAACAACTTTGGTTTTAGGCGTTTTCCCCATCGACTGCCAGTTGAGCGCGTTTCCGAAATAGCCGGGGATTATTATTTTTCCGTCGTGTTCTATCGCAGAACTTGATGAAGCCGCGACGGTGACTTCACTGCCGTTTTCATCGTCAAGCCATATTCCGTTTTCGTCCATAATTGCTGTTTCGGAATAGTCGAAAACGCCGGTGTCTACCTGAACATGCTCGCCGAAATTAAGTCCGCTTTTGTCTGAAACAGCGAAAAACAGATGATGGATCCATGGCTCGGAATAATCGGCAGGATAGCGGTATTTGAACCAGTTCATCGCCACTCTTCCGTCCGAAAGAACGGTGATCGAAGGGTCTCTGTCGTCAATCGTTTCGTCGTCCAGCAGAATATCTGGTTCGCCCCAGTTTATACCGTCATCGGAAAACGATACGATTATCGCTCCGCTTTTGTCAGCGTGCGTGCTGCCGTTTCTGTAAACAACCATAAACTTGCCGTTTGTGAGTTTTACAACATCTGGAAACGCAAAATGTCCGGAATCTTCGGCAACTGTGGAAGCCTCTTCAGGAATCGTGAATTTTATCGAGGCAACGCTCGCCTTTCCGCTCTCTTCCTCTGTGTCAGAGTCGGTATCATCCGTGATTTCACCGGTATCATCCGTTATTTCACCGGTATCGGCAGGTTCAGTTTCGTCAGAAACTTCGGAATCATCCTGTATTTCATTTTCATCCGTTGTTTCGGTGTCGGTATCATTTTTCGGTTCTTCTGTTTTCGAAGATCCCCCGCATGAAACCACGAAGAAAAAACAAACAAAAATAGTTGAAATTATTGAAATTTTAGTTTTTATTTGCATATCTTTAACCCCGCTCCTTCAATTTCTGCACTCATGTCGCCTTCGGGTGTGGCTACCGGCAGATAAATCTCTGTTTTTGAAGTTGTAAACCCGAATTTTCCGGCTGATCCGACAGCGATTTTCACAGAATCGACTGTCAAAGTTCCGTATCCGACAAGCATTACGCAGTCAGCTCCGTTCATAACATCCATGATAAGCATGTTGACTTTGTGTTTGTCGGAAATGCCTATCGAAAGTTCTTTCCCTGCCGAAAGACTGGATAAATCCGCTCCGAGCACAAGACCGGGAGTCGCATCCTGGCAGCTCATGTTTTCATCGCAGAGAAAAGAGCTCTGATAGAAATAAAGTGCTGCGGAATCGTAGTAAGCCGCCAGCCAGTGCACATTTGCCTGCGGATTCGGGATTGAATATGCCGAACCGTTCACATCTATCGAAGCATTGAACAAAGCCGCAGTCCAGAGCTCGTCTTCCTGATTCGCCATGCCGTTGAAGGCATCCTGTCCGTTGTAAAGATAGGTCAGTTCATGTGTTCTTGCAGGAAAAGTTGCAAGCGGCTGGACGCCGTTGCCCGATGTCTCGCATTCATCGGTTTTCCAACCGTTGCAGAAATCGTTGCAAAGCGCAAAACCTGAAGAATATTCACTACTAACCGTCGAACAGTTGACGTATTCGCCTTTTTCGCAAAGTTCGCCGGTCTCTTTTGTTCCGTTTCCGCACTCCGCGTCGTCAGCGGAAGCAGAATCAGCGTCGTCGGACGGATCGTTGTCATTTTTCTGCGAGTCGCCTGAATCATCGTCGGAAACCGGACTATCTGAATCAGCGGAATCATCTTGTTTAACGCAGACATTACGGCCTTCCTGACAAATCAGACCGTCGTTGCAGGTGTTGTTTGGATAACACTTTCCTCCCAAAGTGCCCTGAGCCGCAGGAACAGGAGCCGGATCATCGCCTCCGCATGCAACTATCAAAAAAACGGAGAAAAGAACCAAAATGATTTTTTTCATATAACGCCTCGGAATTATTTGGATTAAAAAAAGAAAGACTATTCTGCCGGTTTCTCGAAGACTTCCTTCCCGTTAACACATTTCCAGCCCTGTTTTGCAAGCTCTTCGTGGTCAAAGTTTATGCCTTCTTTCGCGCAGTTTGCAAGCAGGAAATCTTCCATATCTTTGAATTTTCCGACTCTCGAGTAAATAAGCGCGGTATTGCCCATTTTTCTCTCTTTGTGGTTGATGTTCGCGCCTTTCTTGACGAGAAGTTTTACCAGGTCGGTGTGACCGTATTTAGCGGCAAGTGCAAGAACATGCCAGCCTTCGTAGTCGTATTCTTCGATATCGACTTTCGGAGCGGTGACGTCTTTCCATTCGGTGTCGAACGGGTTCTTTTCCCACCAGTTTTTCGATTTTTCCTTCTCTCTCATCTTCTCGAGTTCTTTTTTGGTGAGTCTGACTCTCTTCGTCCAGGTCTTTTTGCCTTCTTCGATGATGTAGTCTGCCGTTGCGACAAGTCTAGCCTCTTTGCCCGGATCTTTCTGATCAACTTCCTGAGCGACAACGTAGAAAAGCGGTCCGCGGACGTTTTCGCCGTCTGTCTCTTCAAGTCTTGCGCCTTTGGAGATGAGGAACTTCATGATTTCGACGTATCCGCCTTCAGCAGCGTAGTGAAGAAGGTTTTTCTGGTCGCGGTCATAGGAAGTTCTCGTGATTTTTCTCTGGAAAAGCATATCGCGTTCTTCTTCCTTGCCCTGGCCGAATTCATAAATTATCGTCTCTCTGCTCTGCTCGACATCGTCAACAAGAACGGGAGATCCTTTCTGGACAAGGAGTTTTACGAGATCAAGGTCGCCGGTTTCAACAGCGTAGAAAAGCTCGGTCTTCTGACGGAGATGAACGTCTTTCTTGTCAAGATTTTCGATAACTTCCTCCATTCCCGGCTGAACTTTGCCTTCGATTTTGAGAACAAGGGGTTTTTCCTTGATTACGAGAGGTTTCGCTTTCCAGACTTTTGCACCTTTGCTGAGCAAATATTTTGCCAGATCCATTTTGTGAGCCTTCATTGCAAAAATAAGTGCCGAAAGCTCGTATTTGTCGGTTGCATTGAGGTCAGCACCGTTTGCAAGCATATAGTCAACGAGTTCTTTCGAACCGCTCTGCGCCGCCATCATAAGCGGAGTTCTGCCGAAATTGTCTGTTTGAGCGATATCGGCTTTCGCATTGATAAGTGCTTCAACGACCGCTTTGTCGCCTTTTCTTGCAGCAGCCATAAGCGGCGTATCGCCGTCGTCACGCTTCGTGTTGACGTTTGCCCCTTCTTCGATGAGGTAGTCAACGACATCTTTTTTGCCTTCTGAAGCAGCCATGTAAAGCGGAGTTCTGCCGCGTCCGTCTTTAGTATCGACAGTAATATTCCTGCCGATTTCAGCCTTTACGCCAGCAAGATTGCCTTTTGCAGCTGCGTCTACGATTGCAGGAAGTTCTTCCTTGATTTCATCGTCAACGAATTTCGGTTTTTCTTTCTTTTTAGCCTCTTCAGCCTCTTTGTAGGCTTTGTTTCTTTCAGCAGCTTCTTCCATTTTCTGCATCATCACGTCGTGACCGTTTCCGCATGCAATCATGGAAAGCAGACAAACCATAAACATAAAAAATTTCTTCATTTCTGACTCCAAAAAATAAATTGAACACAAAAAAACCGTTGCTTTATAACAAAAGAATAAATTTTATCAATTTTTTTGTCGTTCTTGCGCGCCCTCGCCGTCACGGTCGTTTTTTTTCGATATTACGATTCGCCGCCGTCGATATTTCGTAATTTCGAGATTTCGATATTTCGACAAGAAAAATGGCGGCGGCAATTAAAGAATTACTTGAGATTTTCGGGATTCAGTGCCTCAAGTTCGGGCAGAACGAAGCGGCCGTCCTTTCTGATGAGAACGTCGTCGAAATAGATCTCTCCGCCGCCGTATTCCGGAGTCTGGATCATGACGAGATCCCAGTGAACGCCTGATTTGTTGCCGTTCGGGCATTCTTCGTACGAATCGCCGGGCGTGAAGTGGATCGAACCGCAGATCTTCTCGTCGAAAAGAATGTCGACCATCGGTTTCGTGACATACGGGTTTACGCCGATCGCGAATTCGCCGACATATCTTGCACCTTCGTCAGTATTGAAGATTTCTTCAAGTTTCTCGACATCCGAACCTTCGACTTTGACGATTTTGCCGTCTTTGAAAGTGAGGATGACTTTGTCAAACTTCGTGCCGTGGTAAGCGGTCGGAGTGTTGTATTCGATTACGCCGTTGACAGAGTCCTTTACCGGAGCTGTGAAAACTTCGCCGTCAGGAATGTTGCACTGGCCTGAGCATTTGATTCCGGGAAGTCCTTTGATGGAGAAAGTGAGGTCTGTTCTGCCGGGGCCGAGAAGACGGACTTTGTCTGTTCTGTCCATAAGTTCCTTGAGCGGATCCATCGCCTTGTCCATTTTCGCGTAGTCGACCGAGCATACATCGCAGTAGAAATCTTCGAACGCCTCGGTGCTCATTGATGAAGCCTGTGCGTAAGAGGGGTTCGGGAAAGCGAGGATGCACCATTTGGTGTGAGCTACGCGTTGATCCAAATGAACCGGAATAAGATATTTCTGGGTGTTTTTCTTCATCTGTTCAGGTGCGACATCCGAAAGCTCGAAACTGTTGTTTCTGCCGTTTATCGAAATGTAAGCCTGCATTTTCTTCATTCTGAGAAGATCGATTTCGCACATCGTGTCGAACCATTCGTCGTCCGCAGCCTGGAGAAGTTTTCTCTGGATCTGCATGTCGGTGAAGTTGACGAAAGGTCTTCCGCCGGCAGCCTTGACCTCTTTGATCAAAGCCAGAACAAGGGGAAGCGGCCAGTTGTCCCGGTATTCGATCAGGACATTGTCGCCCGGCTGGACTCTTGTACTGTAGTTAACAAGATTTTTCGCGATTTTCGTAATTCTCGGATCTTTCATTTTTCCCTCCAAAGTTGAATAAAAACAAAAAACGGGGAAGTTTATTTGCTCCGGTTTTTAAGTCAAATAAAGAGTTTTCAGAGCCTAAAAATCAGCCTATTTTAAAAAAATCGCGTTTCTTTTGCTCTTTTTAGAGAAATCATTATAATTCCGCGGTATTTTGGGGCGTTAAAAAAAATGAGGAAAATTATGAAAAAAGCACTTCTGGTTTTATTGGTTTTCATTGCGGTTTTTACGGTTGCATGCGGCAGCGCGGACAAAAAGAAAGATGAAAAATACTACCTTTCCGACTACAAGGAATCGGCGGACCGCTATCTTCCGCTCGCAGTCGGCAACAGCTGGAAATACAAAGTCAACTATTTCGGACAAAGCGGCGAAACCGAGGTCAGCATTGTCGGAACCGACGGTGAATGGTTCCTCGACAACAAAGGCGGAAAGCTCAAAACCGACCGTCACGGAATCAGAGACGCTGACCGTTATCTTCTGATGTTCCCGCTCCAGAGAGAATCCTGGATCACGATAATCAAGCGGAATACACGCGAAATCAGAAAAACCGAAGGCGTTGACGAAACTGTCACCGTTCCCGCAGGAAAATTCGAAGGAACGATCAAAGTCCACACAACAGTCGAACTTCCGAACAAAAAAGTGCTTCACTCATACCATTATTTCGCACTGAAAGTCGGTATCGTAAAAATCGTTACGGTGCTTGAAGATGTCCGCGAAAACAAGGTATTCCCGCAGACGACGACCGAACTTGTAAGCTATGCCGTGGAGTAAAATATGGCTAACAGCAAAAAAATGATAATTTTCGACTGGAACGGCACTCTGATCGACGATGTGTGGCTCAATCTCAATGCCATAAACGGCGTTTTGGAAAAGCGGAAAATGAAGCCTGTAACAACAGAATATTACAGAGAAAACTTTCAGTTCCCAGTATCAATTTTCTACAAAGAGCTAGGGCTTGACGTCAAAGGCGAATGGGATGAAATAGCGCAGGAATTCGGGCAGCTTTACCTTTCCGACATAGAAAAAGTAAAACTTTTCCCGGATGTCATCCCGACGCTTGAAGAACTTACAAAAGCCGGAACCGAAGTCAGCATCCTTTCGGCAATGGAACACAAAATGCTCAACAAGCACGTTGAAATGCTGAGAATAAACAAATATTTCCGTTTTATTGAAGGTATTGAAAACTACTATGCAGAAGGAAAGACACACCTTTGCAGAAAAATCCTTGATGAATCCGGTTATTCCGAAAACGAGATCCTTTTTGTCGGCGACACATGTCACGATTACGAAACGGCGAAAGCTGCAGGATGTGAGGCCGCCCTCGTTTCACGCGGTCACAATACGGCGGAAGTATTAAGAAATACCGGCGCTCCGGTTTTCAGTTCGTTGACAGAACTTTTAAAGAAGAGGTTGATGTGAAAAAATTATTTATCATCTTTTTAATCGTCTGTTTAAGTTTCATTTTTTCATGCTCATCCGGAAAGAATTCTTCCCAAAAACATGAAAAAAAGGGAGACAACTCCGAAATAGGATATGTCGAAATAGAAGGCGGCGAAACCCTGAAAGTCTACGGATATTCGAAAGATAACGAAGTCGCACGCAAAATGAAACTGCTTGATCTGGACTTCATAGAATGCTATCAGGCAACTGTAAAACCTGGTGAAGCAGAAAACATCAATATCGATTTTGCCCTCAATATCGACGACGAAGGTTTCTTCGAAATGATTGAAATCGAGAAAATGAAATCAAAAAACGCCAACAAAATCGCAAAATGCATAAAAAACGAGATGGAACAGATTGGTGTAAGACCCGGGAAACCGCGTGATGCCGAATTTCACCTTTCCTACAAAATCGTCAGAGAAAGACACAAAGAAAAGGAAAAACACAAAATAAACGATCTTCGCTCACAGACGATAGCATCACTCGCAAAAATGAAAAAATTCAAGGAATGTTTTGATGTCCGCAAAGCAAAAAACCCGAAACTTCAGGGCAGATTCACACTAAAATTCACAATCGCTCCTGACGGTGAAGTTTACGACATCAAGCTCAGGAACAACACTTTCACCGACAAATACGTAATCAACTGCTCTGTTGCAAAACTTGAAGACACCGTTTTCCCGAAAGGCGACAGCGACGATGAAGTCGAGGTAAATTTCGATTATACGGCAACATCAGACAATCCAAAACCCGAAAAACCTAGAAAATCCCTGAGCCTGTAGAGACGTTTCCTGAAACGTCTCACCTTGTTTCACCGCCTGTTGGCGGAGGATGCGCCGCCGCATTTTAGGGAATTTAGGGAGTCTAGGGAATTTAAGGTGTTTAGGGACGGCGGCGGAAATACCGTTTGAAGCAGCGATCTTAATTATTTTTCGCAGCGAGTTTTGCTTTGATGTATTCGTCGAGACCGCCTTTCTGCATGATTTCATCAACTTCCGGAGGAAGCGGCGGGAACGTGACTGTCGAGCCGTCGGGAAGGAAAACCGTTCCCGTTTCTGTGTTGATTTCAAGAGTATCGCCTCTTTTTACCTTGCCGAGGAGATTTTTGATTTCAAGTGCCGGAAGCCCTGCGTTGATGCAGTTTCTGAAGTAGATCCTGCTGTAGGATTCCGCGATTACGGCACCCATTCCAAGATATTTGAAGCAGAATGCAGCCTGTTCGCGCGATGAGCCGCAACCGAAGTTTTTACCTGCGACAATGATATCTCCAGGTTTAACTTCTTTAATAAAATCGGGATCTTCGTCTTCAAGTGCATGAGACGCGATCTCTTTCGGGTCAGTCACGGTGTAAGTGTATTTCCCGGGGAAAATAACGTCGGTATTTACATCGTGTCCGTAAACGAAAACCTTTCCTTTGATGATTGCCATGGATTCCTCCTTTAAAAATTATTATTCCGAGACGATGAATGCATCTTTTTTAACAGTTTTGACTTTTGCAAGCTCGGCAGCAGCAGCTTCTCGTGAATCAAAGCAGCCGGTTCTGATTTTATACCACTTTTTGCCGTTGTTTTCGCCGTCAATCACCCTCAGTTTCAAAGATTTGAACTCTTTCTTCGATGCGTTTACCTGTTCAATGCTGTCCAAAAACGCGAGCTGGATGGAAAAGAGGCATTTCTGCTTGTTGTCCGATTTTTTGGGAAACGTTTCAGGTGAGGTCTCTACTTTTTTTTCAACAGGTTTCGGTTTTTCAGCAGGTTTTTCCGCTTTTTCCGGTTTTGAGGATTCTTTTGGAGAGGTCTCAGGAGAGGTCTCTACATTTTTTTCAACGGGTTTCGGTTTTTCGGCAGGTTTTTCCGCCGTTTTTTCCTCAGTTTTCGGTTTTTCTTGTAGAGACGTTTCATGAAACGTCTGTACGACGGATTCCGGTTCCACGGATTTTTCCGAAGATTCAGGTTTATCTTGCAGGGACGTTTCCTTAAATGTCTCTGCGGATTTGCAGATCACCTTCGCATTGACGACGTCATTTTCGTCTACAAGCCCTTTTTCACGGGCTGCAGCCCTCAGTTTCAGATATTTTTCACGAAGCTCGTCCGAATTAAAAATGCAGTTTGAGAGTTTTTCATTTATCCCCTCTTCGTCGGAACTTGTTCTGTCAACATTCCGTCTGCCGTTTTTACCTATCATGACTCCGCTCACAAAAGCTGCTGTGAGCAGAAAAACGAGCACAAGTATGAGTTTTACGACCAAAGCCGGCGTAGGAGCAGCGCTGTTTTTCAATTTATCCACGTTGTTGCCTCTCTTTTCTTCTTCTGTTAAGTTTTCTTGCAAGTAAAAGCGGATCCGCCTCTTTATAATTTTTGGCAAGTTCGCCGTAAAGCGAAATCAGAAATCCGCAGTTTTCGTTTATATCGGGAACTCTGAAATCATCGGTGACACGCATGAAATAGTAAAGCCTTTTTCTGTTGCGCTCAAGTTCCGAAACAGCGTCTGCAATAGCGCGCGGCGTCAATTCATCAAGAATCAGACCCCTGCCCGACTTTCTCACTTTTTCGGCAAGCGCATTCTTTCCTGAAACAATGAGAGCTTTCCTTTCTAAAATCGCATTGTTCACTAAAAAAGTGTCGTTTCTGGTCCATTTGGAAGGAACAATAAGAACATCTGCGGTATTCAGCGCGGCGTTTATTCTTCCGCCCTGAACCGGACCGTGAAAAAAAATGTCGGGGCTTTTGACGCGCTGTTTGAGTCTGCTGAAATAAGGCGAATTTTCGTGCATTTCGCCGTAGACGTGCAGTTCATTGCGGTAACCTTCCTCAAAAAGGATGTTGAACGCCTCGACAAGTTCAAAAATCCCATCTTCAGGGAGGATTTCACCCATAAAACAGAATTTCACCGCTCCTTCAATCTCAAAAGGACGGTTCCAGAAATCGAGTTCGCGCAAAATCCCCTGTTCCATGAAAGCCGCCTTGCTTTCGGGAATCAGCGGACGGTAGAAAAGGTTGTATTCAAGCTCGGAAAAGAAAAGGAACTTATCGCAGAAAGAGACTACTTCGTCAGCTATTTCGGCACGTTCTTCAAACACATCCGGATCGATCCCGCTTTCGGACGTACGGTTGTAGTAGCGGCTGTATCTTCCGATATTTTCAAACCAGTATGAATGCGTTTTCGGCTTGACAGCGCTTACCAACCTGCGCACAAAAGAAGTTATCGAAGAGTTTACGAAATTTGAAACCCTCACCGTTCCGCCGTTTTCGCCGAGCCCTTTTTCAAAGATCGAATTAGAGAAAAGAAATCCGTCGCAGAAAGTGTAAACCACCGGGATCCCTCGTTCTTTCGCGATTGCAGGATAGTTGAAAGAGTGATTTTTGAGGCTCCAGATGTGGATCGCGTCAAAATGATCTTCCTTCAGAATGAAACTGAAGACCCCTTCCATTTTTTCGTTGAGATAAGTCTCGCTGAAAGATTCAAGCCGCGTCGGAATGTATGTCACCATGCGGCGGTACTTCGGCATTTGCGTTATACTCAGCGAAAAATGTTCCTCTTTGTCCGAAAATTCGGGATAAAAAACCGTCAGGGCAGCCTTTTCAGCCATGCAGTCGATAAGCTGCTCGATGAAACTGTTGAAAAATGCGAGAGACGCACCGCTCTGCGGAGACGAATCCAGAACAAAGAGGAGCGAGATCAAATTCTCAGAATCCACAGATCTCCCCTTTCAATGCCGAATATGCAGCCGTTGCCGGGCTCGCCAGGTGTACTTCGCCGTTTCCCTGTTTGCCTTTGAAGTTGCGGTTCGAAGTCGAAACTATAACTTCGCCGTCGCCTGTCATTCCGATCTGACCGGAAGCGCAGCCGCCGCAGCCCGGATTGGCAATTACGAAACCTGCGTCGAAAAGCGTTTCGAGAATGCCTGATTTCATAAGTTCGCCGTAAATCCTGCGCGACGAAGGAACAATGTATCCGTTCGTTTTGATTTTTTTGCCTTTAACTATTGCCGCGACATCCTCGAAATCGGAAATTCTGCCGTTCGTGCAGCTTCCGATGAAAACGGTGTCGACTGCTTTTCCTGCGAATTCGCTGACGTTGTGGACATTGTGCGGATGCGGCGGAGCAGCAACCTGAGGTTCCGTGAGAGCGTCAAGGTCAAGCTCGTATTCAGCAGCATAATTTGCATCGGGATCAGCCTTGATTTCCTCGAAACCTTCAAGTCCCGTAGTCGGAATCATTATCGAAATTACACCCATTTCGGTTCCCATGCTGGCGATAGTGACTCTCTCGTCAAGAGTAAGTTTCGCCGCTTCGGGCCCGTAAAGCTCGACGACCTGACCCAGGAATGTGCGCGAACCGAACTTTTTGAGCATGAAAAGAACGATATCTTTCGCTTTTATGTCTGGTTTTCTCGTTCCTTTTAGAGTAAGTTTTACGCTCTGCGGAACTTCGAACCAGGTTCTTCCTGTTTTCCAGATGTAGGAAATGTCGACATCACCCATTCCCTGGCCGAAGCAGCTTATCGCCCCCATGATGTTGAAATGGCTGTCGGTGCTGACGATCGTCATTCCCGGTTTTGCGTATTCGTCAATGAGGATGTGCGAGCCGATTCCCGAATCGACATCGTAAACCTTAAGCCCTTCCTTTCTCGCGAAAACCCTGCATCTCTGCTGGTTTACGGCATAAGGAATAGTTTTTGCCGGAGCAACGCAGTCGAAAGTGAACATCGTGCGTTCCTTGTCGGCAATCAGCGAGCCGGTGAATTTGCTTTCGAGATTGTTTACGACATTCGCGCCGCCGAAATCTCTTGCACTTTTGTAGTCAATATTGATCCAGACGATCGAACCCGGCGTAACAGGCTCGTTTTTGTCAATCAGATGGTTGTAAAAAATCTTTTCAATGACAGTTTTTCCCATATCTCTCTCCTTAAAAAAACAAAAGCAAAATATTGTAGAGATGTTGCCTGAATTGTCAATTTAAGGAGACGATTTTCCTGATTTTGAAATTAAGAAAGAAAATTTGACTAGAAATCAAATCCTACAGACGCATACATTCCTTCCTTTGTCGGAAGAACAGCCAGATTATTCAGCACAACACCTTGATTTTCCTTAGGTTTCTTAACACTTGTCATCCATGAGCCGACAACGATCATGCCCGCGCCGACAACTCCTGTCATAACAGCACCAACCGTCCATGCGGTGTGATGTTTTTTATTGTTTTCGTGAAGCTCCTCGCAGAAACCCCAGTCCTTGCCTTCGCACGCATCGGAAGCGGCAAAAGCCATTGTTCCCATAGCCGGCATAAGCACTGCGAAAGATACGGCGCCGACTGCAATAAGCGGTATTCCGGCACCTGCATAGGGCCTGTCCATTTTGATTTTCTGCGGTTTTTCGGCGCGGATTTTTTTCGATTTTTTAGCCGGCCGGGCCGTTTCAATCTCCTGTTCCGCGGGTTCCTGAACCGTTTCTTCGGGTTGCAGAGACGTTTCAGGCAATGTTTCTGCAGGAGTTTCCTGTTCCACAGGCGTTTCAGCCGGTGTTTCCGCAGTTTGTGCGGGTTCTGGAGACGTTTCAGGCGCCGTCTCTACGGGTTCTGCGGTGTTTTCTGCCGGTTGAGCCTGTCCGGCAGCCGTTTCAGAATCGGCAGCATTTTCCTGAGCCGTTTCAGGCGCAGCATCAGTAGCGAAAAGCATGAACATTCCGAAAATCATAAGCATAAACAAGGAAATCTTTTTCATTTTTGCCTCCATAAACAAAAAAACCGGGAGATTTTAAGCAGAAATCAAAAAATGACAATTTTTGTTAGGGATGCAGTGAAGAAATCAGATTTTGGGATTACCAGGCCGGTTCCAATGTGATGCAGAAAAATTCAACAGTAACACCATTATCCCAATAGCATACTTCTTTTTCATTTTGATCAAAGTATGTAAATAAATCCAACTCATGATCAAAGTTGAAAATTTCATCGTTTGTCGAATCCAACCAAGTGTCGTCATCTGAAGAACTACCGCCACCGAAAGCATCTGCATCAAAAAGGTGATATCTTATAGTATCTGTCGAAGCTGCGAAATCGATGGTCGCACTTTTGTTCCATTCAGCACTTGTCGAATTCGAAACTTCATTGGTGCGAAAGACCTCTTCACCGTTTATTCTCATCAAAGCCACCAAATCCGGCAAACCGCCTAAAGCATCCCAAGCTTCTCCGTCCTTGTTCTTTTCTGTGACTTTTGCTGAAGTAAAAGTTACTTTCCACTTCTTGTTCCAAGGACTTTGACAGAAACCCTGATAGCAAATCATTCCGTCACCCAAGCAGTCTAAGTGCGTCGAACATGAATTATTTCTGAGACAAGAACCTGCCGGGGAACAGTCGTATCCGGAATCACAACTTCCGCAAGTGCCACCGCAACCGTCAAGACCGCATTCTTTACCGCTGCACTGAGGAGTACAGGAGTTACACTCTCCGTTTGAACAGCCGTTTGCGCATGTTTCGGAATACACCCAGTCATTTGCCTGACATTTTAAACGTGCATCTCCACT
>Ga0310690_10002272_pt1 | contig 31789 bp, 50 predicted proteins | sample AusTroGonzalo_MG_2_FD_207661 | JGI IMG/M metagenome (GOLD analysis project Ga0310690, IMG submission 207661) | Bovine rumen microbial communities from tropical cattle in Woodstock, Queensland, Australia - Gonzalo_04 (v2) (version 2) | ecosystem: Host-associated > Mammals > Digestive system >...
CCATTGAAAACGTCGTGCATGGCGGAGAACCGTCCAAAACATCCAGGTCAAACAATTCCGGCGGCAATTCGTCGTTCGGAATATTGTTGAAATCGCGTATGTCCATTAGAAAATTATATTTCGGATGATGATTTGCAATGTATATGTCATTCATCTTCTTATCAATTTCAAGACATCCGACAACTTCACATCCGGCTAACTTATAGCCCATAGTCGAACCGCCGCAGCATGCGAAGCAGGAAAAAACTTTTATTTCGTTCTTTTTCTTCGGATAGTCTGCAAAAGTCCATTTCCAGTCATTCGAAGCAATCGGCTTGTATTGTTCGCCGTCGTCCATAAAGTCAAAGATTGTCAATTCGTCATTCATTTTTTGCTGTTCTCCTTTTCGTATTTGAGAAAAACCGCCATTCTTGCGCAGTCTTCGTCAGTCATCGTGTTTTTCTGCGTTCGCGGCCTTTTGTGAGATCCGCGCAGAATGTCTTTCGCCTGCTTGCGTCTGTGATTGTAGCTGCAAACTTTCAGTTTGCCTTTCATTTTCGTCAACCTCCTTCGGCCCATTTCGCAGCCGCGTCATAAAAGTTTTGAAGTTCTGCTGCAGATCCGCGCTTCTGTGCCGGCGAAAATGTCTGCAGCTGCTGTGCATGGTCCTTGTAGTTTCCTTCGATGATTTTGACGAAGTTTGACGGACAGCAGAACCAATCGAACGAAAACCAGGAAGAAGACGTCAAGAACGAAGATTCTGCTGCGGTCTTCATTGCGTCAATGACTTTTTCTTTGCCGAATTCGTCAAGACGCGCTTGAAGCATCTTTGCGCGCTTGCTTCCTGGTTTCAGAATCGTCACTTTCGGAACGTCAGTATTTGCAAAAGTCGCATTCCATTCGTCAGCGATTTCTTTTATGTGTTCGTTAGAACACATTTTCTTTTTCTTTTCATATTCATTATCATTATCATTATCATTATCAGCTACATTTTGCTTGCTTTTGCTAAGCAAATTATAGCATTTGCTATCATTTGCTACAGTTTGCTTTGCGTTTGCCGCTTTTTGCTTTCCTCCGATGCTTCCTGCAAGACGTCGCTTTTCGCATACTTCTTCATATTTCACAGCGTTTTCTTCAAGAAAATCGGTCATTTCTTCGACAAGCGCTTTTTGCAATCCGGTCACTTGCTCATGTTCACCATTTACGGCAAAACGAAAGACAGCTTTGACAATCACGGCAAAATCATCATCCGGAACGTCAAGCATTCGTTTTGCCCATGATGAACCAAGAACAAAAGAATTCTTTCCCATTTTTGCACCTTCTTTCAAGAAACACAAATGCCCATTGCTTCAAGCGTGCCGGCGCTTTCCACAATGGGCGATTGTCTGTTGTTATGTAGTCCGATGTGAACCGGCATTCACAACAGACAATTTGTGTTTAGGTAGAATATTCATGGCATTTCCCATGTATTATCATTATATCGCATGCGGCAGCGGAAATCAACATCAAATTTCATGAATCCGAATGCCGTGAACATACAGCATCAGCTTTCGCTTTATGATGTAGTCTTTCGTCCGCATGCCTTTTGTGTCTTCAACGATCCGTTCGCCGGTCTTCGCGTCCGTGTAGACGAAATCGGCATAATAACTGCATTCGCGTTCAATCACCTTGCCTTGCTTGCGTCCACCGCGCTTTCCGATGACGTCCGCTTCTCTTTGCGCAGGAATCAGAACAAACTTGACTTGTCTTTGCAAATCCAGGATTGCGCCGGCAGCCTGCAGCGCTGTCAATTCTGCATGCCGCCGCGCTTCCCTTTTCGAATCGAAACAGAAGGTCTTCACCATGACTTTTTTATTGTGATATTTGTGATATGTTCGCAATTTTCCGTTCCTCCGTGAAGTGCCTTTTGTTCTATTTCAGCCGCTTTCCGTCACGGCTTGAAATTTCAGTCAAACAGAACGTCTTCCGGATTTGTGAAAGACATCTGCTGTTCCGGCTGCGGATCTGCAACAACCGGTTCTGTCTTCGGCGCTTCCTGCACAGTCTGCGGAACAATCACCGGCGTTTCTTCAATGTCCGTCGTTCCGACTTCTTCTGCCGCGTACAGCTGCGAAAAATCTTCCGGAAATGCTTCGCGCAGCGCCTGTACAAGTGCAACTTTGCGAATCATCGTTGCCGGCTTCGTTGCCCACTGTGAATTCAATTCGCCGTTGCTCTTTCGTCCTGCGTATTCTCCGAAAGAAACTGTTGCGCAGTACGGTTCGCGGCCTTCAACAAAGACTTGTGCGAAGCCGCCGACAATCTTTTCTGTCGGAAGATAGAATGTTCCTTCGCGTTCGGTCCATTCGCCAGTGTTTTCGTCCTGCACAATGATTCCTGCTTTCATGCCGCGGAAGTTCGCATTGCGGTTTGCGCGCTTCAAGAAGACGTCCTTGCCTGTCACCATTGTCGCCGGTGAAGAATTGCCGTATTTGACAAGATAAGCTTCGCGCAAAAACGGATTCAAATGCTGATAGCGACAAAGCGACATGAACATCACGACTTCCTGGTCAGTAACCGCGCCGCCGCCGTTCACTAAATACTGACGGACCGTTGCCGGCGACAGTTTGACGTTTTCACCGTTTGCGGTGAACGTGATTTCGTTTTTCGGCTGTGCAGCCGGTTTTGTGATGCTGTTTGTGATTGCCATTCTTGTTTTCCTCCTTTATTTTCACTGCGGTCTGCGCAGTTCAATTCCGTTCGCCTTGCAAAAGTCGCGAAGGACGATTGCTTGTTCAATGGTCATGTACGCTTCGAATTTCATCCATTTTGCAGAAATCGGCGCAGAATCGATTTGCGGTGCTTCCGTGACAGTTTCTTCGGCTGCGGTCTGTTCCTGCGCTTCTGCGGCCTGCTGTGCGGTCACAGCGGCATTTCGTGCAGCTTCTTCTGCTGCGCGTTCCGCTTCGGCGCGCTTGCGTGCTTCTGCTGCTTCCTGGATTTTCCGAATTCGGTTTGATTCTTCAAGCGCAGATGCAACATTCAGCGTGCGCTTGTATGTGTCGATTGCGACATCATCCGCAGGAATGTTTGCAAGCGTCGCAAGATCCATTTTGACGCGATTGATGAATGTTTCCATGTCGCTTTGAATGCCGGACATTGTCGCCGTCTTATTCAAGAAACGGTCAGTCCATACATTGTCAATCGTCAAGAAGTCCGGTTTGTCCAAAGAATCCCAAAGTGCGATGACGTCAGCGCGCTTCTGTTCCTTCTCTGCATCTTCGAATGCCTTGACTTGCGTGTCAATCGTCATGACCGGCGTGTCGATGATTCGAATGATTTCGTTGATTTGCGCTTTGAATTCGTTGAACGGTTCCATGAATTCGCGTTCGCGTCTGATGCGTTCATCGTTCAATGTCTTCTGCAGTGATTTCAGCTTCGCGCGGTCCGCTTTTGCGTCTTTCACGGTTTCTGCGGTGTACACAATAGAAGCGTACATGTCCGCTTTTTCCTGCAGTTCCTGCTTCAATTCAGCATAATTGAATTGAATTGCCGTTGCCGGCGTGTACTGTTCAATTTTCAGTTCCATTCTTGTTTAACCTCCGTTTGATTTTGTGCGCAGCTTGCGCACCTTCATTGTAAAGCCTGTGCGCTTTTCTGTCAATAACTTTTTATCAATATTTTGTCAAATGTTCGGCAGAAGAAGCGCCGGTGCAATGTTGTTTCTGATGTTCTCTGCAAACATCGCTTCGCATTCAATCAGTAGTGCAATGTCGTCTTCGACTTCGCTGCGTTCAATGTGAATGTACTTCGTGACTTTGTACGGCGTTTCTGCCGCAGGGTATTTCAGCTGCGCGACAACAACCGCAAAGCGCGCGCCGGTCACTGCGAAATAGTGCAGCACCTGGCAAAAATACGCGTCCGGAATCTTGTCTTTCCATTGCGCCGCATGTGCGCTGTTTGAGATTGACGCGGTTTTGATTTCCAGGATGCCGAACCTGCCGTTTTCATCCGTCAACCAACCGTCCAAAGAAGCATGCGCAAACGGCAATTCGTCGTTCGTCCACATGTTGAACGGTTCGTATTCAACACGCATTGTCGGATTATCAATCGCGAACAGCTTCCGCAGAAGCGGTTCCGCCGCGTTGCCGTACTTCACGAATTCATTGTTTGACAGATCCGCAGAAGCCTTCTTGCCGGTCTTTTCTTCCCACAACTGCACATTGTTTCGCCACGGCGAACAACCGATGATTGACGAAGCGTCACTGCCGCCGATGTACGAAGTGCGCGCTGCAAGCCATTCGGCAGCGGTTTTGTAAACATGCTTTTCAATCATTTCTTGTTTTCCTCCGATGCAAGGAAGATTGCCGTAAACTGTGACGCCGTCAAATGCAGCGCGTCGCGCATCTGCAGCGCCTGCGTCAACAGTAACGGCGAATCGCCGCGAAGCTTCATTGCTGCGGACGAATGACTGATGCCCAATGTTTCAGCGGTCCACGCGATGACGTCCGAACGTCCTGTGACGGCTTCAACACGCGTCTTCAATAGTCTTCGATTCATTCTTGTTCCCTCCTTCCTTCAAAACGTATTTTTCAGTAAAAGAAATCTTCTTGCCGAATCTGTTGACGGCCTTGCGTTCGACAGTTTCGATGTTCATGCCGTCTTCGCGCAGTTCGGAAATGCGCGCTGACAGTCTTGCGCAGGCATATTCATTCAGTGCCAGCGCCGGCGTGATGCTTCCGAACAATTCAAGATGTTTCCGAATCATTTCTTTCTGTGTCATGTTTGTTTACCTCCTGCTTTCTATTATATGTTTTTATCAAAATTTTGTCAATTGTCGTGCAAGAAATTCTTGTCGTAAACAATGACAAAATCCGCTTCGCCTTCGAACGCGCCGCCGATTGAAGAAACTGTGCCGGATCTGCGCGCGCCTGGATGCAGTCTGACTTCGTCAACTTGAAATTCCATCAATTCGCCTTTTCTGCCGAATCGCCCTTCGCCCTTCTGCGAATGTTCAATTTTCTTCGTGTCGCCCAAAATGCAATTCAGAACAGATCCATTCGACATGACGACGTCAAACAATCGTCCGATGTCTTTTGAAGTGCCGCCACACCATGCAACCGGCATTGCCACACAGAAGCGTTTGACGCCGTCTGCGTCGATGATGTAACGCAGGCCGTTTTCGTCCGTCTGCGCGATTCTCTGCAGCTTGTACTGTGGCGAATCTGTTGCAGTGATTGCGTGATAGTTTGCCCATGGTTTCCAACTGTGCGCGCCGTGTTCGACTGCGTATGTACCAGGAACGCCGCTTTGATATGTCGTGCGCGTCACCGGTGTCGGTGCAGCAGTGTTCGTCGCTGTCGGTTCCGGTGTTGCTGTCGGCGTGAATTCTTCCGGCTTCTGTGTCGGTGTCGGCGTTTCCTGTGTGTAGTTCAATGTTGCTGTCGGTATGCCGTCAATGATTTCGATGCAGATTCCGTCTGTCGGTGCTATCGTGCATGTTGGCGTGAAAGATGCGCGTTCTGACGGTTCGTATGTCGGCGCCTGCTTCGTGTCATCGTTCGGAACCGGCATCGACAGAATCAAGAACAAGCCGCCGAAAATGACGACATACAATGCGATTGCGAAACACAGTTCGTCGTGTTTCTTTACGAATTCAAGAATTGCTTTCATGGTTTTTTGTTCTCCTTTGTTATTTGATGTGTTTTGCACATTGTTTCGAAAAATGCTTCGTCCGTCATAAGCGAAATCACCGTTTTCAAGACGTCTGCTTCTGTGTCATACTGCACCGCGCGCATTGCGTCATTCTTCTTGTCGTCCGGAACATTCCGCAATTCGTGCTGAATCTTCGAAACGTCTTCAAATCCTGCAAACCGCGCGAAGGTCCTTGCGCAGCTTGCGTTCGTCTTCTGCATCGCCTGCAGAAGCTTCACGAATCTTTGTTCATTGAACATCTTGTCTTTCCTCCTTCAAATTGTTCTTCTACAACTTCCCATTCGTTCGGGTTAAACTGACATCCGCGCCATACATTGCGGCCGTCATGGAAACACATTTCCTGTTTTCCGTCTTCGTTAAATGCGTCAGTATGACATACTACCATGTCACCGTCAATGTCATTGTGAATTGTCATTCCGTCTTTCAATCCTTCAAATGTTTTCATTGTGCCTTCCTCCTTCAAAAAGTGATGCCGCAGATCCGCTGCGGCGCCGGTTTATTTCGCATATCCTTCAATGATTGTATGCGGTTGATATTTCTTCGGAAGTTTTGACAAAAGTTTTCTTCTTGTCGTTAAATCGAAAAATCCGAATTGCTTTTGCCGTTCCGTTTGCGTCTTAAATTGCACTTGTACAAAATCTTCATTCCACACATTTTCGCGAACAATAATGCTTTCAATTTCGCTTCCCCTTGCAATTTTTTCGGCCCATGAAACAAGCTTTGCTTTGTCTTCTTCCGTATACCACGGACGAACGCGAACAATTGTCATGTTTGTTTACCTCCTTTGTATTTAAAGCATTGACCGCGTCGCCCTTTTGCAGTTCAAATTCATTCCTTGCTTATGGGAAACGGCTTTTTCTAACGCTGCATTGCGTCACCGGCTTCACGACTTTCACGGGCGGCTCCTTTGTGTTTATCCTGTTCAAAAACGCGCCGCGGTCTTTGCTTCTGTATGTATTGTATCAAAATTTTAACAATTTTGCAATACATTTTTGTTAAATTTTTGATATTTTTTGAGAAGGCAAAAGAAAAGACGAACGCGCGCTTGCGTCCGTCCTTCCTTCAAATATCTTTCAGCTTCATAATAACTGCGTCATACAATCGCGGCACCATGACTTGCACTGTTGTCAAAAGTTCGTCCAGGACTGCGAAGACGTCTTCTGCGTCTTTCCCTGTGACGATGTCGCCGAATTCCGTTTCGCTTTGATACATGATTTTTGTTGGCGATTGATTCGCGAAAGAATATCCGGTGTTGCGTTGTGGTTCTTTGGTCTTTGTCTGCATATGGTTCTGGATCGTATAAAGCGCCGCAAGCTTCAAGCATGTGTTCGCGTTCGGCCTTCGCAGGCCTTCGCATTCGGCAATTGCCGCTTGTACGTCTTCGTGCGTTATCATGCGGCATTCCTCCTGTTTCACATTCTTTCAATCTTTGTTATAAAGCGCTGAAATTCCTGTTTCTTGTCTGCCGGTGCCTGCTCCATAAGTTCACGCAATTCGGCAATCATGTCTTCGCCGTCCATAGAATAGCCGGTGCTGCTGTAGCGTCCGAATCTGTCGCGTGCTGCGTTTGGTCCGCGCCCTGGTCCGTCGTAAGAATTGCCGTCATAACTTCTGCCGTCATAGTTTCTGCCGTCGTTCCGCGAATAGCCGCCGCGCATGCTGTAGCGTCTTTCGCTGTAGTTTCCGCTGTAGCCTTCGCCGCCGTCCATTTCTTCGCATTTCATCAGATTTTTCTTGACGCGTGCAAGCGTGTCGGCATACTGCAATTCTTGCATTGACAGCTTGCCGCTTCCTGCTTTCTTTTCGAGTGACATGATTTCGTCGCTGATATATTCAATCAGTTTGTGCATTTTCTGTTCCTCCTTCTATGCAATCCGCGAAATTACCAAATTCGCGTTCTGCACATTGATTGCCGGTGCATTTGCGCCTGCCGGCGTCGCCGGTACTGCGGAAGTGTTTTCAACTGCAACATTGAAGCAGCAGCCGCGCGGAACAGTGATGATTGCAGTGCTTGTCACATTGCCGAAGTCGCCTGCGACAATCGGCGTGAAGATTGCATTGCTTGTCAAAATCGGTTCGCCGTCAATCGCGATTGCAAGCGAAATCGGCTGCACCGCTGTCGCCGTCGCCGGAAGTGCAATGTTTCCATTGAAAGTCACCTGGTAACGCGCAAAACATGCATTCGGATTGTTTACAATGCCGCGCAGCGTTACAATTCCGCTTCCTTCCCTATGCAGCACATAGCCTTTGTTGCAACCGATTGTTGTGTCAAGCAACACTTGCTGATTCGGCTGCACCGTCTGAATCGGATTATAGGTAAATTCTGCCATTGCTTTTTCCTCCTGTTAGAAGGAACCGTTGCAGCCGCAGCCGCAACCGGAATTGTTGTTGCAAGTAAAAATCGGCGTCATTCCATAAACCGGCATCGACGGAACCGGGCAAGCGCGCAATTCTGCGACAAGCTGATTTGCCGTCGTTGCCTGTCCTGCGCGAATCGTTGCCGTCTGTACATCCTGCGAAGCCTGGCTGCGTGCGTACAAAAGTTCCTGCCGCAGCTGTGCAATCGTGTCATTCTTCGCGTCAATCTTGTCTGCGCAAAGCTGGTCAAGAATGCGCTGCGTCGATGCAGTGTTTGCTTCAATTACACTTCGAAGCGCGTCCGAAAGTGCTGCGCGGTCTGCGCAGTTCTCCGTCGCAACAGTGTATTTCAGATCCGCAATGCCTGCGCGATTGTCACAGCAGCACTGCTGCAATGTGGACTGCAAAGCGAAGTTCTGCTGCATGTCTGCAATCTGTCTTGCGTTTGCTGCGATTTCGGACTGTGCGAAGCCGTTTGCGATTGCCGCATTCGTTCCGGCAAAGCCGTTGCAAAGCTGCGTGCTGATGCCGAAGATGCCGTCACGAATCGACGTCACATTGTCATTCAGCATCTGTTCGCGAAAACCGTCATTGATGTTCTGCGAATTGTTCAACCAGGGATAAAGGCCGCCGCCGTTGTTGCCATAGCCGCCGCCGAAGCCGTTGCCGCCAATGAGCAGAAACAGCAAAAGAATCCACCAACCGTCACCGCCGAAGCCATTGCCGAAGCCGCCGTTGTTCGTCATTCCTGCAGGGGAAACAAGCATTGTCGTTCCCATGCCTTCACTGTCTGTAAGTGCCATTTGTTTTTTTTCTCCTTTTCATCCGTCAATTTTTTACGGTCAGCGCATGCGTTGTGCATGCGGTATATACAAAGCCTGCGCGCCGGCGTTGTATCACTTCAAAAGATGCTGCAGCTGCTGTGCCATTTGAACAGCGTTGTTATACTGCGCCTGCGTGATGCGTCCGCTGCGAAGAAGCTGTTGCACCTGTGCTTGCGGATCTCCGCTGAAATTCTTTCGGAATTCCTGGAATTTCTGCAGAAGCTGTGTTGCAGCGTTGTTCGGACTGTTTAACATTTGAAACAGCGGATTCATGCAGCGTCACCGTCCTTTTTCTTCGATTTCTTTTCCGTCAGTGCGTCTATTTCGCCGCGTAACGCGCTGACGCGCTCAAATAGCGCATCAAATTCATCGCGTGTCACATTGTTCGTCTGCGATGCCAAAGACGCGTTCTGCGCGTTCTGCGTGTCGCGTATGGTATAGTCAATCACTTTCATCGACGGCATGCCGGACGCGTCAGCAGATTTCAAATAGATTGTCTGTGATTCGCTATCCCACAATTGCACAGTCGCGTTCGGTGCAACAGGGTAAGACTTCGCAGCCGCTTCGCCCTGGCACCAAATAATGCCGGTGTTCGCCGTCTGCTGCTGCGGCATGTAGTACGGCTGATTGTAACCAACAGGAAAATAATTGTTGTACGCCATTTGTCATCACTCCTTCAATTCCCAAAAAAATTGCGGCACACTTTGCGACGAATCCCATGAATCAAACAAAACGCCGTCAATCACCGTTGCAACATGTCCACCAAATCCCAACACGAAGACGCCGCGCGGATGCTCTGTGCAGAAATCTTCCGCAGTGTAGCAGTCCGGGCATGTGTTCGGAATTGCGGATCTGTAGAAGCCGGACTGCCGCAGGACTGCGCCCCATACAGAATCAGAAGACGGCATGTCGCACATTTGCAGCGCATTATAGCACAGTGCGACAAATGCCGTTTCCCAATTGACGTCAAGCGCCTTCGCAATAGCTCTGACAGCGCAATCGCCGACGTTCCTTCCGCATGGATTCGGATTAAAATATTTCCACATTTCTTTCACCGTTTTTTGTTTTCAGTATAAAAAATAAACTGCACATTCACAATGAAGTGAACATGCAGTTTATAGGGGGTAAACAAGAATTTGTCGAACAACCTTTTTCATATGTGCGCAAGAATCGTCTGCCGGCCTTGCGCCGTGATAGTGCTGACTTGTCGCGGTGACAAGTCGAATTCTTCTGCAATCTTTTCGACGGTCACGCCGTCAATGAAGCGTCTGCGCAGAAGACGTCTGTTTCTTTCGTGTAATATCCACGAATCAATGATTGTTTCAATTGCGTTTCGCGATGCGTTTATTCTGTTCATGTGCGCTTCCTCCTTATGTCGCAATTATAGCGACAAGAAGAAACGCAAACAAGGAAGATGCACTGCAACTTTACTGCAATTTTATTTCGCCGATGTGCGACAGCACCTTTTCGCGGTTTTCGCGAATAATGTTGATTGCCTGCCGTTCGGAAATTTCGTGTTTCTCTGCGATTTCCTTGAACGTCAAACCGTCAATCCACCTGGATTTGAGAATTTCGCGCTGCCTGCAACAGAAACAGTATTCGTTGATAAGCCGCACAACATCGCTTCGCGACAGATCCACCATACTATGAATTTTTGCGATTGACATGCGCAGCACCTATTCCGACGAACAGTGAAAGAAACACGCAGACTGCAAGAAGGCCGACGCAGGCAAAGCGGAAGTTCTTCTGTGTTCGTTCGAATCTTTCCATTAAAGCATCATAGACAACATAAGGAATGACAGCAATGTTGTTTTCGTCTTTTTCTCTGTTCATGATTATTTTTCCCATTTCCGGATGATTTTTTCCCATGTCAGCGGACCGACAATGCCGTCAGCTTCAAGGCCGTTTGCTTTCTGAAACTTCTTGACTGCAGCATCCGTGTCATTGCCGAAGACGCCGTCAACGAAGACGCCGACATTTGCTTGAATTGTCTTGACTTCAACACCGCTGTCGCCCTTGCGAATCATCTTCAAGTCGCTAAACTTGACCGAATCGGATGACGGCGCCGGTGCCGGTGTCGGCTGCTCCGTGTAATTGATGTTAATGTCATCAGACCAAAGCGCCCACCGCTTTTCACTGATGCTTGACCGCACTACGCCGTAAGAATGGCCGCGCGCTTCGATGACAGTGCCGTCGCCCATATAAACGCCGACATGCTGCAAATCAGAATGATAAACAAGGTAGCCTTTGCGCTTCGGAAAAGTCGAAATCGGTCCTTTTACGCGTGCGCGGTCATAGTACATTTGCGGATTCAAGTCGAATTTCTTGAATGTTTCCGCGTCGCCTGTTTCCGGATCTGAATTGACAGTTTCGCACATGTTCGCTGCTTTGACAAGTCCGCAGCAGTCATGCACCTTCTGTCCGGCCTTTATCTGCGCAGGAAAATCGCTTGCAGTGTAGTCTGCAGGGAATCGCTTCTGTTCGAAAGTGAACAGCGCTTGACTTGCGTGCTGACCGAACGTGCCGCGCCAATACGGACGCCCCAACTGCGCTTCACAGTATTTGCACAAATACGTTTCGTCTTTAATTCGTGCCGGCATTTTCGTCACCTTCTTTCTTTTCGTCCTTCTTGTCCTTTTCGTCCTTGCCGTTTCCCTTGTCTTTCAGCTGTTTCAAAAGCTTCTTCAATGGCGCAGGCACCGGAAGTCCGATGCGCGTGCAGTTTTCCAGGATTGACAAACCTTCGTTCGCAACATAGAAGAAAATGACAAGTGTGCGCATCGCTGCGCCCTGTTTCAAGATTTGCTTGTCAAGCACATTTGCGATGCCGACAAGCAGGAATTCAAAGACTTTCTTTGCAATCCCTTTTGCGCCGATTTCCGATGACAATTCATGCGCAACCGCTGCCGCCGTGACGCCGGTGATATAATCCACCAACACAAAGACAATCAGCGCCCACATGAAGCCGTCAAGACCGCCAAAGAACCAACCAACCACGCCGCCAATACTTGCAAAAATCAATCGCCCCATTTTGAAACACTCCTTCATTTGTTTCTTTCACCGTCCTTTTATTTTGCTAAATTGCAGAAAATCTGCAAATAAAGCCGTTATTCTGCCGCATCCGTCACGGTATACGTCACGCGCATCGTCATATCAGCTGTCTTTGTGACTGCGCTTTCAAGATTGTTTTTTGTGGCAAGCGCAAGCAATGACTGCGATGCGGCAACATCATTGCCGCCGGCTGCACCATAGCACAGAATGTTTCGTGCTGCATAATTGCAAGCCGTGTTTGTAATTCCACTCGTCATCGTAGACGGCGCGACAAGATTGATGTGATATGCCTTTTTTCCGTCAATCAGCTTCGCAGCGTTTGTGTATGTATCCGCTGACCGATACAATTGCGTTGAACACAAAAGCAAACTGCCGGTTTTCAAAAAGACCGTTCGCCCCATTGCAAAATTATCAGCTAACAAAAGGTCTGTGTCATCGTTATACTTTACTTTTCCGCAGTCTGTATTGTCGGAAAGATTAATGAAATAGATTTCCTTCGAGTTATAACGCGGAACATACAAAAAGCCGTCAACAACAGCAATCATGCCGCAATAAAACGTGTTGGGCGTCACGCCCAATTGTACACCGGTATTGTTTGTCACGGTGCTTGTCGTAAAAGTTCCGTCTTCAATGTCAAACGCAAGAAGCGTTTTTGCGCCACTGCTCCATGCTGTCAGCAAATCTAAGAAATATGCAATTCCGTTGTCTGCGTCGATCCAACATGCAGCGGCACTTGTATTTCCTAATTGCGCTGTAACGTCGACTTCCGTGATTGTTTCTTTGCTTGTCAGTGTCGAATATGTACCAGGAACAGAAGGAAGGATTGTTTCTTCAAGCAGATTCAATCTTTCGCCCAATGGAAATTTGCGTTTTTTCGTCGTGATTTTCCCATTGTAAAGCGTCACGGAATACGCGTCGCCGGTGATTTTGTTGATATACACGGCATATGGTCTGTTTGAAACAGGGGAAAAAGCTGCTGTTCCGTTCATAATATAGCCGTCCTGCGCTGCGTTGTTGTACAGATTCACTTTGCCTGTGCTGCTGTCTTCGCTGTTCATGTCCTGGCCGCTTCCGATTTTGCCCATAAGATTATGACAAAGTCCTAATGAAGCAATGGTGCCGTTTCCTTGCTCTTGCGTAAAATCCCAAACTTGCGTAAGTGTTCCTGGCGTTTGCGATGACTGCGCTGCGTTAAAGCTTCCGCGCGTCAGATCCGCGCCGCTGTACGCTTCGCGGTTTCCATGTGCAATCATTTTCGCAACAGACGGTTTCGGAAACAAATAGTCGTCTGCGTCGTTTGAAAGTGCGCTTCCGAACATCAAAAGGCCGCCCAACATAATTGTTGGCGAAATTCCGCCCCATGACCGAACATTGATTGACGACGCGTCGCCTATCATCGTATGCAGGAATGCCGGCGGCTTCAGATAATCCCTTGTCCAATTTGTCAACATGTTATGATGCACAATGCGTTTGCTTTGATGCGTGCGCGTGTTGTGTAGTTCGATGACTGCTTTGCCGTGAAACATTTTTCTTTCCTCCTTTAATTCGTCAAGAATACTATTTCAAAAGCCGTCACACTGTCCGTTGTCGTTGCAAGTGTGATTCTGACTTTCAGACTGCTTGCGCCGGTCAGAAGCGTTTCCCATTCTTCCGAAGGAATGCTTTGCATCGTTGCAATGCTCATTCCGTCATCATCAGAAGCCGCTTCCCACTGTTCATCAATGCTATTGTAGCAAATCCAACCGACATTATCAACATTTATTGCGACAAGCGGATTGCCGCTGTATGTCGCAGTGATTTCGTCAAGGCCGATAACATCGACAAGCGGTGCCGTTGCAATAATTCCTTGTGGATTCGGAACAGCTGTTAAACTGACGGCCATTGTTGACGGCGTCGCTTCCGACTGCACCCACCGCATTACAGTCACTTTGTCAAGCGCAAGAATATCTGTCTGCGCATCTGCAATGTCAGTGAGATTTGCGAAGCCATAATCAGCGAATGTCTGCGCTGTGAGATTTGCAACCGTTTCAACATTCACAAGTGCCGAATTTGCAACAGTGTAAACGTCCGACGTATCTGCAACTAATGTCTTGTACTTTGTGCCTGTTACGTCCGCGCCCTTTGCGAATGTTCCTGTGCCGCTGTTCGTCTTGAACGTGTCGGAAACAAGGTCATAAAGACCGATTTCGTTGTCAGATTTTCTATAGCATGGTACATAATCAGCGACAAGCGATCCGCTGTCATAAATCTTGCAGGAATACACCTTCGACGGCACAAATTGCGCGCTGCCGCCGCTATATCTTCCGATGTAGAATTTATACGGCGAACCTCCGACATATGCGGAAATTGAAATATTCACGACATCTGTGTCAGTTACTGTGTCATGTACTTTGTACGTTCTGTTATTCGCGTCTAAGTCGTAAACATAGCGTCTGCCGCTGACATGCGAAGCAGCTGTGTTTATGTCACTGCTGTTGTAACTGTAGTATATCGTGCCGCTATGCACTCCGACGGCGAAGCATGCACTGCCGCTGCCGACTCCATGCATTGCCCAATGTGCAGCATCAACCGGTGTAATTGCCGTGTCTATAACCACTCTTGCAGCACTTGTCAGCGTGATTCCTGTGTCGATGTATTGCCCGGATGCCTTGCCGCTTCCTGCTGTACTGTCAATATATTCGACTTCCTGGAATTCAGCCGGCAAGCGTGAATCTTCTTCGCCTGTTGCCGTTGCTGAAATTGCAGACGCAGAAGAAAATTCTGACAAATCGACTTCGCATTGCTTCATGACGCCGCTGTCGATGATGCCTGCTTCGCTTAAATATGTGTAGTCTGTGCGAAGTGTGAATGCTGTTGGCGTCACGTTCACAAATTCGCTGTTGAATGCATATTCTGATGCGCGGCCCGGAATGATTTCGATTTGCATTGACTTTCGCCCAATTATGACAGATTCCGACATTGCTTTTGCAGTTACTGCAGGCAGAACAAGCGAAATCAAACCTATTGTTTCTGCAATTTCTGCGGTTTCCGGATATGTCGCAGCTGTAGCAACATCTTCGTCAATCGGTGTCACAGTGATTGTCGGCGTTGCAAGCTGTACGGCTGTTATGCGCTCCACAATAAGCAAATTTCCATCCCAACTTTCGGAAGTGTTGATGCCGCTTGCGAAGATGTATGCGCGAATGCCGGTCTGCGGAATGCTGCCGCCTGGTATGCTTGTATCAATTGCGCGTTCCTGGTATACGCCGGTATCAGTGAAATCAATTAGACCGCCGATTTTCGCTTCTTGCCTTCTGACGTCGCTTTCGAAGTATTCTGCATGTACGCGGACCGTCAAGCGGTTCTGACTGTTGCCGGCGTTCACAATGTAATTTGTCAGCGTGACAAGCGATTTTCCGCGCGGCACATAGTGCGTGAATTCTCCGATGTCATCATTGTTCAGCGCGTATATGAAAATCAAATTGCCGTCTTTCTGCATGTCAAAAGGAATTGTCGCAGCAAATGCTGTTGTTGTGTCCTTGTACACAGAATAATTCAAAGCAACAATGATTTTGTCGGTGCTGTCAATAGCAATGTCTTCTGCGTTCGTGTAGAATTTCATTGCGTATTCGTTGACAGTCGCGTCTGTTTCAACCGTTGCAACCTGCTTCGTCTGATAGTCCGTCACGGCATTCAACCGCGCGTTGCCGCCTTCGCCCTTGACTGTCATGCCGCCATGATGCTTCCATGTGAAGGAAGTGACCGGCGTCAAGATGTCGTCAGCGGTGTTGTTCACGCCTTCGAATTCGATGCAGTCGCCCAAATCGATTGACGGATCTGCAATGATGCCGACTTCTGCCGGCGTGAAATTCACTTCGCCTAATTCGTCAGCGATTGTCTGCGCGATGCGCTGCAGCGTTTCAGTGACGCCCTGGACAACAGGCAAATCACCTAAGTCAAGAACAAGTCCGCTTGTTCGGCCTTGCACATTTGCAGATATGCGCATCCATTGACCGGACTGCAGGAAACGTGCGCGAACGCCGATGAAATATGTTTCGAAGTCCGCAATTGTGCTGACCGTTCTGCGCGCCGCAGGCAGCGTCTGCGAAGATGTCGAAGCAAACTGCCGTATTTCAAGCGAACCGCTTCTGTTTATCGTCGCAAAGCCGCAAAGAACAGTGCTGATGTATGACAGCGCGTCACGGCATGTTTTCACGCGTTCTGCGGACATTGTCAACTGTTCTGTGCCGTTCGGCAGTGCTTCAATCTGTTCTTCCGTCATGCCCAAAGGAACCGAACATGTTGCGCAGATAAGTTCCAACAATTGAAACGGCGTGCCGAACGTGTCCACGACTTGCGGAATATCGAAATGCGTCATCGCGTCATAGCATTTCAGCTGAATCGTCTTTTTCGCGCGCTTCGGTTCCTGCACATAGAATTCGCCCAAAGGGATTGACTGTTCTGTGTTTTCGCCGGTCTTCACATAGACAACCGGAACAACCTTTGCTTCGTACAGTGAATATCTGTCAACCGCGTCTGCCACGTTCAACATGGTAAAGCTGAACGCGCCGACATACGCAGCGCCGAAGGAAAAGTCACTGTTCTTCGACGCTTTGTTTGTCCAGGAAACAGACTTCGGCACAAGCTGACTGTCAGTCACTGTGAATGCGCTGCCGTTCTTCGGCGTTATTGTAATTACAATACGGCTTTGCAGTTCTTTTCCTGCGATTGCCGCTTTGTAAGCTTCACTTGTGCTGTACATGGTGTCTGTTCTCCTTATAATTCGGTCATGTCAAAGGATAAGGACCACAAGGAAACATTGTTGTAATAAGCAATGATTTTCGACTTGCGGTTTGTGATTTTGGCCGTGATTGTTTTGCTTGCGTTCGTGTGCGGATTATACAAGACGACTGTTGAAACAAGCGTGATTGCCGCTTCAAGCGTTGCAATGTCTGCTGCGGTCAGTCCTTTATAAGCGACATTCGCGAAGATTTTGTCTGTTCTGATGCTTTCCACGACTTCGCCGCCGTCTTCCGTTGTATAGCTGTTATATTCGTCTTTCAGATCCACAGAAACAGTGCCTTTGTCCGGATTCGGAAAAGAAACATTGTTGACTGTCACAAGCTGCATCATTTGTTCGTTGTTTTCGCTCATGCGTTCTGTAAACCTCCGCTTCTAAGTGTCACGCGGTTTCGCGCGTCAATGAAAAGTTCGTCAATTAGCGTGTCGCCTATGTAAATAGGTATTATGTATTCATTACCTGCTGCAGCGCGTTCTGCGCCTTCTCCTGCGCTTGTAGACGCATCTTCGACGTTCTTTCTGACAGTGACGTCGCCTTGTAAATCCATGTCGTCAAGCATGTCTTTTCTGACGTCGTCCATTGCGTCTTGCCAACCGATGCCCAAACCTTCGCCCATGAAGCCGCCAATTTGCATCATCACTTTCGACGGCGATGCGATGCCGAAGAATGATTTGATTCCGTCAAGCACTGCTTTTCCGAAACCTTTGATTTTGTCTTTTATCCATTCGACTTTGTCGCCAATGCCGTTCCACAGTCCTTCAACCAAACGCGCACCAACTTCGCCGATTTTCTTGACGCCTTCAAGCAGACCGCCTGCAATGGCCGCAATGATTTTCGGAATGCTCTTGACAAGATCCGGAATCGCGTCAATCAGACCGCCTGCAAGCGCGACAAGCAATTCACCTGCGCAACCTATGATTTCCGGAATCATGTCAAGTAGTCCGTTTATCAGCGCATTTATGATTGTCGGCGCTTCTTTGATAAGTTCCGGAATGTAATTGACAAGTCCTGTTGCAAGCGCTTTTATCAGCGTCAGCGCCGCTTTGAGCAATTCCGGCGCATTCTTTATCAGCGCATTCACCATTGCCATTAAACCGTCAAGAATCACCGGAATCAATGTCGGTGCCTGCTCTGCAAGACTGTTTGCAAGTGTCGAAATCAGCTGCACACCGGCTTCGATTATCTGCGGCAGCATTTCTGCGATTGTCTGAATGACCGTTGAAACAACCTGCATTGCAGCGTCGATTATCTGCGGCAGATTGTCAATGATGCCGTTGAAAAGCGACATGATGACTTCAAGCGCGACTTCCGCAAGCTCCGGCAGCGATTCTGTGATTGCGCCGACAAACGCTTGCAGAATGTCTTTTCCTGCTTCCATGAATTGCGGCACAACATTTTTGATGTTCTTTACAAAGTCGCGAATTCCGTCTGTCACCATTTTCACGCCGCCTTTATCGCCTGCAAAAATGGCCGTGATGCCGTCCATTGCCTTTGTCATAGAAGGCATGAAAGATGACATCATTGTATTTTTCAAGCCGCCGAAAACGGTTTGCATGTTCTGCAAAGAATCCTGGAACGCAGCGCCGCTTTTCACAACTTCGTCAGACATGACGCCGCCTAATTCGTGAACCTGTTCTTTCATTGCAGCAGTGTCTTCTGCTGTCGTGTTCAAAAGCGGTCCTAATTCCTTCGCCGCGCCGCCTAACAATTCTTGCGCAAGTGCGGTTCGCTCTGCGCCTTCCTCCATGCCTTGCAAACCTTCGATTGTGGCCGCAAACAGTTCTTCCGTTGACATCGACGCGACTTGTTCTTGTGTCAGTCCTAATGCTTCGAATTTCTCCGCAGAACCGACAGCGGCATTTTGCAAAGTCATCATGCCGCGCGACATAGCGTCAATCGAAGATCCGCTGTGTTGCAAGATAAAGTCCCATTCCTGGTAAGCTTCCGCAGACAGTCCCATTTTCTGCGATGCTTTGTCAATGTTATCTGCAGCAGATGCTGTTGACGCGGCACCGGCTGTCACCGTTCCTGCGATTGCTGCGCCTGCTGCAAGCGTTGCTTTCGTTACGTTCGCCACACCGGAAGCGGCAGTCTTTCCGAATGCTGCAAGACTGTTTTTCGCGCCTTCAAGCTTTGATGTATATTCCGAATCGTCAAGACTGATGCTTGCGAACAAATCAAATACATTCATCCGCGCTTCCTCCTTTTTTCCCAAATTTCAAACCGTGTCTATTGACTATATCAGCAACTATTTCGTCTGCTGTCTGTCTTCGTGCGTGCTTTGGTTTTGTTTCCTTCTTAAAACGCGCGCGAAAATCGGCGTATGATATAGTCAACCGTTTATTCTGTCCGCTAACAAAAAGAGAATCGGCGACATATTGCCGCCACAAGGCCGCGTCTTCGTCTGCCGATTCCCTTGACTTCACATAATTCAGAAATGCTTTTATGTTTCGTCTGTTGCCGCGATAGTCGCCGTAACAGGTCCAAAAGACGCGCCGTCGTTCTTCGGAACCTGCGATGCGAAAAAATCCAAAATGGTTTTATCGTTGATGATTTCCAACAACTGAGAAAACATTTCTGTTATTGTTGCGCTGTAGTCTTTTACTTCTTTTCCGTCGATGCGCGCGAAAATCGCAATGACGTTCTTTTTGTGATTCTTCAAAACATGCTGTGCGATTTTGAACGTGTCCGCTTTCGGCTGCAATGCAAGCTTCTTCAATTCCTGGTCTGTCATGATTTCAGATACCGGCTGCAGCAGATCCGCTAACAGGTCAAGCGCATCTTCGTTTGTGTAGTCCGACAATTTCATCTTGTTTCCCTCCTGGTTATAGTTCAGTTTCAGTTCAATTTCCACCTACTGTCATAGCGCACCGCCTTCCTACGGTTCAGACGGTTCCGGCGCCGCTTCTACGATAACAGTGCAAGTGTCATCATAATCCACGCCGTCAACCGTGATTGTTGCCGTGATAATGGTATTTCCTGCAGCGATGCCGGTGATGACGCCGCCGCTTGTCACTTCTGCAGTGTTGTCATCTGCGCTTGTCCAGGTAACAACCGAATCAGCCGGAAGAACAGCTGCGCGAAGCGTGAAGCTGTCGCCTTCAGTAAGCGTCACAACATGCTTCTTCAAAACAACATACGGTGTAGGATTCGCGCCGCCTTCTTTGATGTACAACTCATAAGGAACGACTTCCTGCGTTGCAATGCTTGCGTGTGCGGTAAACTCAAAAGCGAAAGTGCCTTTTGCCTTGTCGCCGGACTGAATTGCAAATCCACCTGTAGACAGCGTGTTCATCATGTGAATTGCAATGAATCCTGCGTCATCGCCGTTATTTTCGCCGGAATAGTCGCCTACCCACCAAAGGTCAGTGAAATCGTCTTCGGACAAGTCCTTGCGCGGCACAATGTGCGTTGCGTCAAGTTCGTCAACATCAGCTGCCGCAATAACCTTCTTTGCAAGCTCTGCAGTCATCGTGACTGCGGTTCCAGAAATCTTGACTTCGATGCTGTCAAGCTTCTTCAATTCCTTTGTGTTTTTAGGGCAATTGTCAATGTCATCGCCGTAATCTGTATACGAAGGGACAGCCGTGAAATTGACGCCGCCGCTTGTGGCCGCAATGATTCCGTCAATCGTCTGCGTTGCCGGATCGAAACTTTCGACAAGAATTCCTGCGTTTAGCTGAATCTGCTTGAAAGTGTCAGCCGGAATTTTCGTGAATTTCATGTGCGTTTTTCTCCTTTACTGTTCTATTATTTCGACAGTGTAATTGATGACGATGCGCCGCACACTGTCGTCTGTGTCGGACATCCGCTGCGCAAACGGTGTGCCGCGTTTCAGCCACAATGCGCCGTTGTCGGTCAACAGCATGCGTCCACCGCGTCCGATTGCTTCTTTTATTTCGTTTGCTTTCAGCGTTATCGTTTCCCAGGATGTATCACGGAACCATAATGACGCCGTCAGCGCAACTTCGTTTCCGAAGCTGTCATCCGCTGTTTCGTATGTGATATACGGCAGCGGTGTTTGCGCCGGGACAGATGTTTCGTCATACGCCGACAAACCGAATTGTGACCAAAAGCGAAACAACACTTCTGCGCTTGTCATTGCGGCAACCTCCATTCTTCAGCGCTGACATTGCGCATGTCAAGTGCCGCTGTCGCCGGTGTCTTTAGGTCATCTCCGTCAGATGTAACGCGAAAGATTTTTCCGTCACTGTTACGCTTCAAAACGTCGTGATATTGAAGATTTACATTTCTGCGCGTCGTGATTGTAAAGCTTTCCTTGTTCGTCAGTGCCTGCGCAATTGTCGCTTCCGGCGAAGACACAAGGACCGCTGCTGCGTCAATCGTTGCACCTGGTGCATATCGCGTCACAACACCGCCGAATCCGTCCGGCGCAGTTATCTTGTCAAGAATCACGAATTTTTCAAAAGCGTTGTCAAGTAGTGACATCAAATCTTCCTCCATGCGTTTAGTCTGCTTCTGAATTGCGCTTGCCATGTCACAGCCGTCGCGCCGTTCGCGCCGCCGCCTTTGCTGTAACTATAACCGCCGAAGCTTTCCGACGAATACGGCGACATGTTTGCCGAATCAGCTGCGCCGTTCGCGGTTTGCCATGCTTTAATGTCGTTGCAAAGAGAAACAAACGCAGCCGGAAGATGCATGTACCAAACAGCACCGGTGAACACTTCGTCAGTCAGCGCGTCTGTGCCGCCTAAATATACACCGTCGTTCAGCGCGCTTCCCTGGATGCGAAAATAACCGGTCTGCGGCATGATTTCGCCGTCATGATAAAGAACGCCGGAAGCAATCGTGAAATCGCCTTCAACGACGTCACTTCCGTCATGCTTCAAGAACCAATTTCGCAAGTTTTGGCACACTTCTTCAATAACAAGCTGCATTGTTACACCTTCTTTCGACTGCGCTTTGCCTTCGGCTTTTCAGCCGTTTTCTGCTCTGCGTTTTCCTGCAGTTCATCGTCTGCGCCGGCGACAGCCGCAATGACAGGACGCTTGCGCTTGTTCCTGTCACTGCTCAATTCTGCAAACCGCGCTTCCGAAACAGTCACGCCTTCACGCGGAAACGTGTCGCCCTTGCGATATGCGTGCCGATTGTCTGCAATGTCTTCAAAATATTCTGTCACCGTGTAAATCATAAGGGGTTTTTCCTCCGTGTCTGCTTTTATATGCCTGCATCTTCACAGGTCAGTTCAGACAAGTCGTAATAGGTCCACGTTGTCTTGTCGCCCTTCTCTACGCATACTACGAAGCGCTGCGTGTCCTTGTTCGTAACCTTGAAAATTCCGTTGTGGTCCGGGTCAGCTTTGACATCTGCAAGACCGCTTCCCATAGACGGATCAAGGCCGACAAGCACTTTGTCTGCGCTTGCATCCCAATTGCTAAACGCAAGACAAAGGAAGTTTCCTTCGCCCCATACATCAGTAATTGCATTGTGTCCGGCAAGGTATTTCACGGTGCCGGTGATTTTGCCGTTTGCAATGCTAATGTCGTCAGCCTGCATGTCTGCAACATCAACATCGAACAATTGCGCGCTATTGTCTACGGCGGTAACAGTAGCGCTTCTCAGGGGTTTACTGTCACTTTCGCCGCAAGATTCTTGTCAAGAATCTTCACGCCGCACAGCATGTCAACGGAAACAATGTCCGTCTTCTTGTCCATGTCGTAACCATACACAACACGAAGTCCGAAGCCGTCGTAATTTACAATTGCTGCCTTGCCTGCGCCCTGCGGAAGTTCAAGCGAACGCGTAACAAGCGCGAATGCGTTCTTGTGGAACACAAGGGAATCGTCTTCGACGTTCTGGTCCGTGTAGAAGTCAAGACCAAGTTTGCGGCCCAAAGAAGCTTCACGAAGCGCGGTTCCTTCGTCGCCGACTTTGTCAGCTGCAAGGAAAAGATCCGTCTTCAAAAGGTCTGCTTCGATGTCGGAACCGTACACAAAGCGTCTGTCGGTCAGCGGTGCTGCTGCAGCCGTCAGATATTTTCTTGCGTCAACAACCTTGTTTCTGATGTTGTCCGTTGCCGGTGCATAAGTCACCTGATTCGTAACACCGGACGCAAGGCCCAACAGATAAGCATCAATCTTGTCTGCGAATGCCTGCATTGCCGGCTTCAGAAGCTGTTCGCTGAAATCAGCAATGTCAAGCGTCATCTCCTTCGACGTAACTGCGAACGATACGTCAAGATGCTTGTCAAGCTTCACGGAAACGCCGCCTTCCGTTGCGTCCTGCAGCGTGATGCTGTTCGTGTACTCCTTCGCTTCGAAGGTAGCCGGCTTGCGCACAGTGATTGTGTCGCCGACTGCCGCGAATTCGTTGCTGAAATCGCGGTGAACAAGATTTGCCATTACAGCGTTATTGCGCAGAACCATGAGTGCTTCACGCGCGATAATGTCCGGGGTAAGAAATGTGTTTGCCATTTTCGTTTTTTCTCCTTTTCGAAATTATGATTTTTTCTTTCGTGCAGCGATGTATTCGGCCATAGACAATTTGCCCAAATCCGTTGCGCCGCTGCCGCTTGCCGGCGGTGTCGCTGCGTCTGCGCCGCGCGTTTCACTTGTCGTCAAGAAATCTGCCCATTCCGTCTTGATGCTTGCTTCAAGCTTGTCAGCGTCCGCAAGTGCGTTGCCGTCCTTGTCAAGCTTCACGGCGTCAAGATTCGTGACTTTCATGATTGCGTCGATGCGCTTTTCATTAACACCGGCCTTCTTTGCCAATTCGCGGTACAAACGCGCTTTCGCGTCCTTTTCAGCCTTCGTTGTCACTTCGGCTTTGTACGCGTCAAATTCCGTTTTCAGTTCGTCGTACTTTGCTTTGTACGCGTCACCGTCCGAAGCTTCCGCTGCTTTCTTCAATGCGTCACGTTCCTTTGTGACTGCGTCAAGCGCGTCTGCCTTCGTTTTCAATTCGTCGCGTTCGTCTTTAATCGGCTGCAGTGTTTCGACATGTGCATTGATGATTTCTTCAATCTTTTCTTCGTCAATGCCTAATGCCTTTAAAAATTTCCTGGTCAATGCCATTTGTGTTTCCTCCTTTGCTTCGTCCGCGTTGCTTCGCGGTTCGGTTCCACTAATTCAAATTTACAACATATTGTACATAAAGTCAATATTTTTGTCATGCTTGCAGAATATCTTGTGTAATTTGCTTGTATTCGTCGCCGTGAGTGCTTGCAGCGTCGCGCAGGAAGTGCGCTTTGCCTGTTGTATGCGCAGTGTCACGGAATTCAATCGCCGGCGCGTATTCGACATTTGTGCCGATGTACGCGGTTTTTTCCGATGTTGCGTGCGATATGCTTGCGCGCAGTCTTCCGGTGTCAACCGGACAATCTTCCTTCGCGTACATTTCGCCCTGGCCGCCGATTGCTTCGCATGCGACTTCGATTTTCTCTGACAATTCCGCAAGCACTTCTGCGCTGTTGTCGGTGAATTTTACGTCAGCCATTGTCGTCACCTCCGTCGAAATATGTCGGCGAATATGATTTTGCTTTTATTTTCTTGCCCTTGTAGCCGACAAGCTTGCGAACAAGACTGCAGCGGCAATTGTAGACTTGCTCCGGCGCGCCGTTCGGATCGCCTGGATACATCATTTTACTTTCGCTGCCGTCTGAATTCTGCAAGATGAACGGTTCGTCAAGCGGAACAGCAACACCGTCCATTAAAACATGCGATTCACGCGTGCGTGCGTCGTGCGTTGACATCCATATTTTTTCATACTGCAGGCCCATTTCTTCAGCGTCGCGCATCGAATCCATTCTGCCGCCGTTTTCGGCTTCTGTGGTCATCGTCCGCGCGTTTCTGATTGCCGCTTCTTTGTCCATGTCCGTGACGGCTTCAAAGCGCTTCGACATTTGCGGAATGCTTTCGCCCTGGATGATGCCTTGCATTATCTGCGAATTGATTGCTTTTTTGTTCCAGGCCTTGTCCTTTGCGACATCAATTTTCTTGTTCGGCAGCGTCACTTCGCCGCGCTTGACCATACGTTCAACCGTCTTTTCGTCAAGAAGATTGAACGCAACACCGTCAATGCCTGCGTTCTTCGCTTCCGTCTTCATTGCGTTCAAAGTGCCGTTGTAATTGTATCTGTACATGTCCGGCATTTTTCCGTTGACGTATTCAAGCGCGATTTGATTGACATGCGACATTCTTTCCGTCACTCCGTCAATCATGTCTTGAAACTGCTTATCACGGAATGTCGCTGATGCAATCTTTTCTTGCAGCTGTTTCTTTGCTGCCGCGATTGCATCAGCGTCACCGCTTTTCACAGCGTCTTCGTATGCCTTGCCGAAGCTTGCAACACGTTTTTCGGCGCGGTCAAAATACTTCGTCCATTTTTCACGCAGTTCGTCTTCCGCGTCCGAATAAATGCGCGCAAGTTCGTCTTCAATTTTCTTCAATTCTTTGTCAGTTTCCTTGCGCAAATTATCCATGTGTTACACCTTTGAAATATCGTCCGTGTCCGGCGCATCCTCCGCATCTGAATCAAGCATTGATGTTATCAATTCGTTTCGTTCGCATTCGATGTGGCGCAGAATGCAAAGCCGCAGCAGATCCGCGTATGTCTTGACGGTTCTTTCCTGCGGTTCTTCGTCTTTGAACGCGAATTCAACCGTGTACGTTTCCTGCATGCTTTCCGGCACTTCTTCCGACAGCATGTGCGCGATGTGCGATTCATCAGAAAAAGGTATGTCAAGATTGTCAAAGAAATTGTCAACCGCCATTTCGACGCAATAGTCAAAACCGGCAACATATTCTTTGTCATTGCCCTTCAAAAACTTTTCGTTGTATACTTCGTCTGTTCTGCAATCCGGAATATATGACATTTACTGTTCCTCCGTTTCGGTTTCTTCGTCAGTCGCGTTGTCCGCGTCCGCGTATCTGCTCATTTCTTCGCCTGTTGTCCTGGCAATGATTCCTTCGATTTCATCTGCAGACAAGAACGGCAGATGTTCAAGAATCGTCTGTTGGTCCATGTACTGCGCCGCTGCAAGAATCATCTGCGTTTCTTCAAGCTGATTCGCGATTCTGCTGCGCTTGAACGTGTATTCTGTGTTGCTGTCATAACCGGCAAGAAACAATATTCCGTCAACGAAATCGCAGATGTTGTCTTCGAAATCAGACGCGTTGCCGTCCTGCGGATCGTATGCGGCATTTATGGCCGTTGCAGTGATGTTGCCGCCGCTAATTTGATTGACATTCAGCGCCATTGCATCGCGGTAAAGGTCCGCTTCAACACGCGTCAGAAGCGCTTCGCGCGCCGCTGTCGGAACGTCCATTGTGTGCGCTTCCGCTGTCGCTCCTTCCTGTTCGGAAACAACCGCTGCTTTGACCGTGTGCATTCTTTCAACGAATTTCGCAAGGTCTATGTCATCCATGCCGCCGGCGTTCTGCAGCGTCCAATAAATCATACTTGCGTCATCGACATCGTTTGCGAAGCCGGACTTTATCAAATCATAGACGTCAATATTTTCGCGCATGCCGACGATAAGCGACTGTCTGTTGTTGCCGTAACAAGGAACAATCGGAAAAGACGGATAATTGCGCGCCGCAACAATTTCTTCGTCGTCGCCGGTCTTCTGAATGTCCAGGATATACGCGCGTTTTTCGTTGTACACCTCCGCTTCGCCGTTGTCGCGTCTGATGTATTCGGTGTAACCGTCAATTTCATAAAGCGTGAAGCGCAGCGGCTTATTCTTTGCAATTTGCCAAAAGCGAACGCCTGCAGACAGTGCGCCGGTTTCTTCGTCGTACAATGGCGCGAATTCCAGGAACGAAAACACCTGCACTTTGTTCAGATTGTAGAAGCCGAAGGAAACGCCTTCGCGTAACGATCCGCGGCCAACAGTTTTCAAGACGCGGTCAAACTTGTCGCCGCCGATTTTGTCTTTGATTTTCTTGTCTTTGAACGCAATGCCGTTTCCTAACAAATATTGCGTCTGCTGAACGACGAATCTGTGAAAGAAGTTCGACGCGCACTTGTAGTTTGCGCTGTAATTGTCCGGCACTTCCTGTCCGGTCATCGTGTACAGTAGTTTTCTGTAATTGTTGATTGTGACATTGCGCTGCTTGTCATACTCATTCGCGATGACTGCTTCTTCGTATGCCGCAGTCGCTTTGTGTTCGTCAATGACGTTCAAGCAGAATGTCATGCGGTCACGTTCGTCTGCTCCGACTGCTTGCAAGTCCTGGTAAGTATACATTTTCGGTTTTCATCCTCCTTTGCGTTACTTTAGCCAAAGCGGCTTATAGTCTTCGCCGCTTCTGTTCTTGTATATCCGAACGATGCTTGCGCAGCTGTCCGGCGCGTCATCGTGTTCGGCGTCTTCGTTATAGTCGCAGATTTGGTCAATATAATCTGCGTCTGTGCCGTCAACAAAAACCACATCTTCCCACACTTCCTTCAAGTATGTCGTGATTTTTATGAATTTGTTCGTGTCTTCGTGATAGATGTTGACGCGTGCGCCCTTCTTGCGAAGTTCTTTTCCTGTGTAGCCTTTATCGCCGTTGTCTTCGACATGCAGACGCGAACACATGAAGCGTTTGTATTGCTTCATGATTTCGTCAAAGCAATCGTCAATGCCCTTGTGCCACATTCTGCCGTAAATGTAATATTTGCCGTCTTTGCGGTTCGCAATGGTCAATGCAGTAAAGTCGCCACCGCCGAACGCAGCGTCAACATGCGAAATGCCCTGTTCTGCAAGCGCCGCTGCCGCGCCTTGTTTCGGTGAAAAGAAGATGACGTCTTCTGCGGCAATGTGTCGCAATTCATAGTTCGCCGCAAAGAGTGACGGCAGCATTTTCTTTTTCAGTTCTGCAATCTGTTCTTCGGTCAGAAGTCCTGTTGTATAGCAATCGTATTTTTCCGGCGCAGGCATAAGCGAAAACGCGTCTTCTTTGTGCCACGGCGTGCCGGTGTTGAAGATTCTGCCGCCTGGATTTAAGATGTTCGCTAATTCCTGGTAAATCATCTTTGTGCGGTCACGTTCGGCTTTCGAAACGCGGTCCTTCAAATTCACAATATCGTCAGTGAAAATGAAGTCGAAGTGTTTGCCGGTCAAACTGCCGCCGATGCCCATGCCGACAAGCTGTGACGTTCCGCGCACATCGTTCGTCAGATTCGTTGAAAGTTCTGTTGCGTTCGCTATTGTCAGCGTCAGCGTGACGCCGTAAATGCACTGTACAAGATAAATCGTTCGCGGATCTGTCAATATCTTCTGCACCTGGCGAATCACTTCTTTCACATCATCGTCAGTTTTTCGCATGAACAAAATGCGTTTGTTCGGCAGAAGAATCATGATGACCGCAAGCGCGATTGAAAGACAAGTCGTTTTGAAGGAACCGCGATGCCCTTGAAGCGTCTTCGACTGTCTGCCGCGTATCATTTCAATCAACCATTTGTTGTGAATTTCGCGCAGCTTGTCAAAGCCTAAAAGACGCCCAAAGGCCGCAGGACGCGTCAAAAGAAAATCAATCGCCGCTTTCCGTGACAGCATCGTCGTTCCCTTCTTCGTCGTACACAGCGCATTCAACTTCGTCAATCACTTCTTGTTCAACTTCAGAAATCATCAGTTTTTGCACCGGATCTTGTCCGACAGTCGTCCGCAACACTTCAAACGCCTTCACGTTTCCTTCAAGCGCCTGCTGAAATAATTTCGCGGTAATAAGCTCTGCGCCGGTTCCGCGCTTGCCGGTTTCCGGATCTGTTTGCTTTTTTTCAAGCAGCGCTTCAAGCGCAATACGCAAATTTTTCTTGTCGCGTCGTGCCTTGCCGGATGCAATGCCGCCTTTACGCGTTAGCGCTTTGACTTCTTCCGCAGTTCTTTCGCTGTTTGGTTTTAGGTTTTGTGGATTGCCGCGCGGCATGTTATCACCTGCCCTTCGTTGCAGCGATTTCTGCTGCTTTCTGTGCCATTCCTGGATGCTTTTGCATTAAATGGTCAATATAACGTCGAATGACCATTGCTTCCGTCTGCTTCGTTTTTTCTGCGTATAAACGCAGGAATTCGCACTGTTCCGGCGAAGCAACAAACATTTTGTTTTTCGTATAGTTACGCATCGTCTGCACCTCCGTTCGCCTTCTCCTGCAGAAGATTTCGAAGGCCTTGCAAAGCGTTCTGCACTGCTTGCGGAATTTCCTTCTGTGCCTGCTGTGCGATTGCCGCTTGCTGACGGCGTCTGTATTCCATAGCAACTTCATATTTGCTGCCGGCGGCCTGTTCGCGCAAATCTGCGATTGACGGCGGCCATTTTTCAATTTTTACCCATTTTTTCAGTGCAGCTTCGACAACACCGGCATTCAAATCTTGCAGTGCTTCAAACCACAAGTCAAGTGCTGCGTCATTCGGCAGCATGTTTTCGCGCGGATAATAAGTGCGCAGCGCCATTGCAATTGACGCGAATTCTGATTTATTCATGTTTGCCCCTGTTCTTTCTGCGTCCAATATTCTACGGTCGCAGAATCAAAAACCGCTGTTTTCATGCACAAGACCATGTCAAAGACTGTGTTGACTGCGGCAAGCTTGTCTTGTGCTGTTTTTCTTCTCTGTTCATTTTCGCATGTTTTCGCTTCATTTTCAAGACTTTTCGCATATTTCCGCAGTTTTTCGATGATTGCTTCTTTCGGCACAAATTTTTCAAGCTTCTTTGCCATTGTCAAAACCTCCGTTTTCTGCTGCGCGAAGCTTCCGCAACAGCCGGTCAACCTTGTTTTCCTTGTAGCCGTCTTCAATGACGGTGTAAAGCTGATTCGCGCAGGAAAGCACTTTCCGAACAAGCTTTGCTTCGTCCTGCGTCAGACAAACAATGACGCCGTCTTTCTGCATTTCGGATTTGAGCAGATCCGCTGCCGCTTTCATTTCCTGTTCCATTTTTTCCGTCATCTTGTTTTTCCTCCGTCAATCTTCACAAGTGCTTCGCGCAACAGCTGCTTTGCTAATATAAAGCCGCTTTTCGCTTCACCTGGCGCGCGGTATTCGCGCCATTCAAGCGCAATTTGGTCAATGTTCTTGTCGCATGCGTCCATAACATCAGCAATCGCTTTCCGCAGCTGCTTCGCTTCCTTCGCATCTTTCAGAATCTGTCGTATTTTCCGAATCATTGTTGTCACCTTCTCTTTCTGTTTTTGCCGTTCCCCATTGAATGCCGGGAATATAGCCGCGAACAAGTAACCATTCAGCCGCCTTCAAAGCGATGTCTTCCGGAATGCTTGTGATTTCGCAGGCCATTTTGTGCATTGTGATTTCAAGTATATTGTCCGGCGGCAGCGGTTTCTTTTCGTATGCGCCGCGCATTTGCCATTTCAAGCAGAATGCTTTGAATTTCTGCAGATCCAAAGACGCGACAGCTTCGTCACGGTCCTTGCGCCATTCCAGGAAGCGCGCGTCTTCCTTCTTTGCTTTCTTTCTCTTTCTGTTTGCGTTCATGGTTCATTCCTCCGTGTAGTCATTACATTTTGACGCGTCTGTCGTTGCTTCAATGTCCGTCTTTGCTGAACATATGGAAAAATGCTTGCATGATTCGCAGCGCGGTCTGTACTTTGCAAGTGACGTCTGTTTGATGCAGTACGCGTTCTGCAGCTTGTGCATGTTTTCGAACGGCGTCAAACTTGCCGTGTCGCCTTCGTGATAATACACAAACGCGCCTTCCTCGCAGATGCGCTTTATTTCGCCGATTGCGAATGTGTCGCCGTTCACATAGACAATCAGTTCACCTTCTTTGAAATCGTGCGTTTCTGCGGCTTCTGTGGCGTCCTGTGCGGCTTCTATAACAGCAGCAGCCTTTGAAATCGCGTCAATCACCGGCTTTAGCTTTTCGCCTGCTTCTTCAAAAAACTTCGTCAGCGCTTCGCCAACTTTCAACACCTGGTCTTCAAATATTATCATTTTTTCTTCGTTCGTCATTCGTCAACCTCCTTGTCTGCTTCTATGATTGTCGGTGCGTTAATTATATATTCCATAGCGCAATCAATTTTGTCGGCTGTATAATAATCAGCATTTCTGTCCGCTTCGACCTCGGATTTGTTCATTTCCTTTTCAACCGCATCCGCATCAATCAAACGTCCGTGTCCTTTTGGCAGTACCTTGCCATTCACGAATATTGCTTTGTGTAGTACAATGAACCAATTTAAGGCGTCTTTATTTGTCATTTTTTTTGGTTCTTTTGGTGTTAAATGTTCATACGTTTCGTCTAAAATATCAATTACTATCTGCATTGTTCTGTTCCTCCTTCTTGTAATCAAACACGCCTTCTTCGATCAATCGCAACACGACACGTTTCATCATCACAGGCGGCACCGACATTCCGCAAATATATTTCACATCGTCAAAATTTCTTTTGGGGAAGAAATAGTCTTGTGGAAATGTTTGCGCTGAAATAATGTCGTCAATTGAAACGCGTGTTTTTTCGATTCCGCGGAACATTTCGCCGGCGCTTGCAACTGTTGATATAACATCATTTGGCCAACAAATTTTATGTGAAAACAATTTTTCCGGTTTCCCATACCTGACAACAGTGTCTGCAATCTTTTTGTCGCTTTCGATTGCTTTTTGCAACCAATACCACAACACCGTTTTTTCGTTCAATTTCTCGCCTTCGCCCTGTTGTATATCTTTATACAAAACCGGCGTGTAATTGAAGCACATGTCAAGTTTTCGCGGATCTTTTTTCAAGTCGTTTCTGATTGCCACAAAGAAACACCGGTGCCTTTTCTGCGGAATGCCCATTTGTTCGCCTTTTAATAACCAATGGTTCACACTATATCCGGATTCAATCAACCGTGCGTATATCTTTTGAACATAAGACCATGCATTGCCAAATGTTAAGCCTTCAACATTTTCAATTACTACAACACGCGGACGCAGCTTTGCGACAGTGTCGCAGAAGATGAAGGACAGGTCGTCAAGCGTTTGTTCTGCTTGTCCTTCGCGAAATTTCTTTTTCTTTCCCCAGCCTTGTTCACGTTTTCCGACCATTGAAAACGTCGTGCATGGCGGAGAACCGTCCAAAACATCCAGGTCAAACAATTCCGGCGGCAATTCGTCGTTCGGAATATTGTTGAAATCGCGTATGTCCATTAGAAAATTATATTTCGGATG
>Ga0310690_10002273_pt1 | contig 31786 bp, 22 predicted proteins | sample AusTroGonzalo_MG_2_FD_207661 | JGI IMG/M metagenome (GOLD analysis project Ga0310690, IMG submission 207661) | Bovine rumen microbial communities from tropical cattle in Woodstock, Queensland, Australia - Gonzalo_04 (v2) (version 2) | ecosystem: Host-associated > Mammals > Digestive system >...
CATGGCAGCACCGCTGAGCACATAAGAGGGGCGCACCAGCACGGGGAACCCTACCCTCTCTACGAACTTGTCGATATCCTCCATCGAGGTCAGCGCACTCCATTCGGGCTGGTTCACACCCAGCTCATTAAGCATCTGCGAGAACTTAGCACGGTCTTCGGCACCGTCGATATCCTGTGCCTGTGTACCCAGAATGGGCACCTGCTGCTCGTCGAGGTGCATAGCCAGGTTGTTGGGAATCTGACCACCCGTCGAGACGATGACACCATGAGGGGCTTCCATATCGATGATATCCATCACACGCTCGAATGTCAACTCGTCGAAGTACAGGCGGTCGCACATATCGTAGTCGGTAGATACCGTCTCAGGGTTATAGTTTATCATCACCGAGCGCCAGCCTTCCTTGCGGATGGTGTTCAGCGCCTGCACGCCACACCAGTCGAACTCTACGCTGGAGCCGATGCGATAAGCTCCCGAGCCCAGCACGATAATGCTCTTCTGGTCGTTCTCGAAATGGATATCGCTGCTGACACCTGAGTAGGTGACATACAGATAGTTGGTCTGCGCAGGATACTCGGCAGCCAGCGTGTCAATCTGCTTCACCACAGGCAGGATACCCAGTTCCTTTCTGCGGTTGCGCACCTGCAGCATGGCCTGATGCATATTGTCTGAAGTCTCTTCAAGTCCGATGGCACGCGCTATCTGGAAGTCGGTGAAGCCATAGACCTTGGCCTCTCTCAAGAGTTGATGGTCGAGTGTTGAGAGTTGAGTATTCTTCAACTCTTCATCAATATCGATGATGTGCTGCAGTTTCTGCAGGAACCACTTATCAATCTTGGTAAGCTCATGAATCTTGTCGATGGTGTATTCTGGCATGTGCATAGCCTTCGAGATAACGAAGATACGCTTGTCTGTCGGCTCACGCAGAGCTGCGTCGATGTCGGCAATCTTCAGTTCCTTGTTCTCAACGAAGCCGTGCATACCCTGACCAATCATACGCAAGCCCTTCTGGATAGCTTCCTCGAAGGTGCGACCAATAGCCATCACCTCACCCACAGACTTCATCGAAGAACCGAGCTCCTTGTCAACACCGTGGAACTTGGAGAGGTCCCAACGGGGAATCTTACAAACCACGTAGTCGAGGGCGGGTTCGAAGAAGGCGCTGGTGGTCTTGGTAACGGAGTTCTTCAGTTCGAACAATCCGTAGCCCAAGCCCAGCTTTGCTGCTACGAAAGCCAAGGGATAACCTGTTGCTTTAGAAGCCAGCGCTGACGAACGACTCAAACGGGCATTGACCTCGATGACGCGATAATCCTCTGACTCGGGGTCGAAGGCATACTGCACGTTACACTCACCCACGATACCGATATGGCGGATAATCTTGATGGCCAGCGCACGCAACTTGTGGTACTCGCTGTTGGTAAGCGTCTGCGAAGGTGCAATGACGATAGACTCGCCGGTATGGATGCCCAGCGGGTCGAAGTTCTCCATATTACAAACGGTGATGCAGTTGTCGAAACGGTCGCGCACTACCTCGTACTCTATCTCCTTCCAACCCTTCAGGCTTTTCTCAACCAGCACCTGCGGTGAGAAAGCGAAGGCTTTCTCTGCCAGTTTATTGAGCTCTTCCTCATTATCGCAGAAGCCAGAGCCCAGTCCACCCAGTGCATAGGCAGCACGCAGGATGACGGGATAGCCCAGTGTGGCAGCAGCTTTACGGGCAGCCTCGATATTGTCGCACGCCTCGCTCTTGATGGTCTTTACGTCAATCTCGTCGAGCTTCTTCACAAACAGCTCACGGTCCTCGGTGTCGATGATAGCCTGAACGGGAGTTCCCAACACCTGAATGCCGTATTTCTCGAGCACACCACTCTGGTAGAGCTCCACACCACAGTTCAGGGCGGTCTGTCCACCAAAGGCCAGCATGATGCCGTCAGGACGTTCCTTCTCGATGACACGCTCTACGAAGTAAGGCTGAACAGGCAGGAAATACACCTGGTCGGCAACACCCTCTGAGGTTTGCACCGTTGCAATATTCGGATTAATAAGTACGGTCTTGATGCCCTCTTCCTTCAGGGCTTTCAATGCCTGCGAACCGCTATAGTCGAACTCGCCGGCCTCACCAATCTTCAGGGCGCCTGAACCAAGTAACAGGACTTTCTTTATCTTATGATCTTTCATTTTCTTTCCTTTTTACCTTTTTTCTTTTTTACCTTTTTACAGCGCAGCAATAAAGCGGTCGAACATAAATTCCGTATCGACAGGACCTGAACAGGCCTCAGGATGGAACTGGCTGGTGAACCAAGGGTTGGTCTGATGGCAAATACCCTCGTTAGAGCCATCGTTCATATTGACAAAGAGCTCGCGCCAGTCCTTACCCAGCGTAGAGGCATCGACGGCATAGCCGTGATTCTGGCTGGTGACATAGCAGCGGTTGGTGCCTACCTCGCGAACCGGCTGGTTGTGCGAGCGGTGACCATATTTCAGCTTATAGATAGTGGCGCCACTGGCCTTTGCCAGCAACTGGTTACCCATACAGATACCACAGATAGGCTTACGGCTCAGCGACATCTGCTTCCGGATAATCTGAACGGCATCCTCACACATATCGGGGTCGCCAGGACCATTGGCCAGGAACAGACCATCGAAGTCCATAGCGGTGTAGTCGTAGTTCCAAGGTACACGAATGACCTCGACACCTCGGTTAATCAGGCAGCGGATGATATTAGCCTTGACGCCACAATCAACCAGTACCACCTTCTTGCCGGCACCTTCGTTATAGCGGATGATGTCCTTGCACGACACACGCGACACCCAGTTGATGCTGCCGTAGTCCTCCATCTCTTTTGCAGCATCGTTGCTGTCCTCCATACCATCGAAGACGAGGCGTCCCATCATCACACCCTGTTCGCGCAGCACCTTTGTCAGCGCTCGGGTGTCGATGCCTGTTACTCCGGGCACCTTCTCACGTTTCAGCCAGTCGGCCAGACTCTCGCAAGCATTCCAGTGAGAGTAGCCTGTGCTGTAGTCGCCCACGATGATGGCAGAGGCGTAGATACGGTCGCTCTCCATAAAGGTGGGAATACCATTTTGCTCGATGGTAAAAGGCGGTACGCCATAGTTGCCTACCAAGGGAAAGGTGAGTACCATAATCTGTCCAGCATAAGAGGGGTCGGTCAGTGACTCAGGGTATCCCATCATCGCTGTGTTGAAAACCACCTCACCAGACACAGGCACGTCGTAGCCGAACGATTTTCCCTTGAATGTTGTCCCGTCGCTCAGGACCAGTGTTACATCTTTCATCCTACTTCAGTTTTATCTTTTACTTTAATACCTATTTCTTTTTATAAAAAAGGCGAAACGTTCAGAAACGTATCGCCTTTAAATTATTCAACAGTGACAGATTTTGCCAAGTTTCTTGGTTGGTCAACGTTCTTACCCTTGCAAACGGCAACATGATAGGCGAGCAACTGCAACGGGATAGTAGCTACCAACGGTTCGAGACACTCCATCACCTCTGGTAACTCTATCACCTCGTCAGCCACCTTGGCAATGGTATCGTCGCCCTTGGTCACCAACGCAATCACCCTACCCTGACGGGCCTTGATTTCCTGGATGTTGGAGAGCACCTTCTCGTACATAGCATTGTGAGTAGCGATGACGACAACAGGCATATCAGAGTCAATCAGGGCGATAGGACCGTGTTTCATCTCGGCAGCGGGATAGCCCTCTGCGTGGATATACGATATCTCCTTCAGTTTCAGCGCTCCCTCAAGGGCCACAGGATAACTGAAGCCTCGACCCAGATACAGGAAGTTATGGGCATAAGTGAAGGTACGGGCTAGGTCAGCCACCTTCTCATTGGTCTTCAACACCTCTTGTATCTTAGCAGGCACCTCACTCAGGCCTTTCACTATCTGCAGATACTCATCGCGGTCTATAGTGCCCTTGGCCTCACCCATTGCCAACGCAATCATGGTGAGTACGGTGACCTGACCGGTGAAGGCTTTCGTTGAAGCTACACCAATCTCAGGTCCTACGTGAATATAGGTACCAGTGTCGGTGGCACGGGGAATACTGGAGCCGATGGCGTTGCAGACACCATAGATGAAGGCTCCTCGATCCTTGGCCAGCTGTACGGCAGCCAGCGTGTCGGCAGTCTCACCACTCTGTGAAATGGCAATCACCACATCGCCCTTACCAATAACGGGGTTGCGATAGCGGAACTCAGAAGCATACTCCACTTCAACAGGTATGCGACAGAGCTTCTCAATAATCTGCTTACCAATCAAGCCTGCGTGCCATGAGGTACCGCAAGCCACGATAACCACACGCTTGGCGTTGAGCAGCTGACGACGATAGTCAATCAGGGCACTCAGCGTCACGTGATCTGCCTCTACATTGATGCGTCCTCGCATGCAGTTCACCAAACACTCGGGCTGCTCGAAAATTTCCTTCAGCATGAAGTGAGGATAGCCGCCCTTCTCAATCTGACCCAGGTCAATATCGACGGTCTTCACGGCAAGGTCCTGTTCTTCACCAAGAATACTGATGACCTTCAGTTCCTCACCCAGACGAATGACAGCGATGTTGCCATCTTCCAAGTAAACCACCTTGTCAGTATATTCAATGATAGGACTGGCATCGGAGCCCAGGAAGAACTCATTGTCACCGATACCTACCACCAACGGGCTCTGCTTGCGGGCTGCTACTATCTCATCGGGATGACGTTTGTCGATAATGGCAATGGCGTAAGCACCAATGACCTGGAACAAAGCCACCTGAACGGCCTGAACCAAGTCGAGGTTCTTCTTGTTCATCACATACTCTACCAACTGCACCAGAACCTCGGTGTCGGTGTCTGACTGAAACGTCACACCCTTCTCCTGCAGCTTGGCCTTGATGTCGGCATAGTTTTCAATGATACCGTTATGGATAATAGCCAGATTGTGAGATTCAGAATAATGAGGATGGGCATTGCGTGAAGAGGGTTCTCCATGAGTGGCCCAACGGGTATGGGCTATACCGATGCTGCCGCTGACATCCTTGTCACCGCAGTACTCCGTCAGATTGTCCACCTTACCCTTGGTCTTGTAGACATTCAGACAACCTTCGGCATTGATCATGGCCACACCTGCGCTGTCGTAGCCACGATACTCCAGACGGCGCAATCCTTTAATCAGGATGGGATAGGCTTCGCGCTTTCCCAGATAACCTACAATTCCACACATAATCGTTTACTTTTTTGTGAGTGTTTGTGTTATGAAAAAAGAGATTGGGACGAAAATCCCAACCTCTCTATAATTATCTTAAGATGTTATACAACAGCGATGTCAACGAAATAAGAATCGACGTTGCGGAGAACCATAGCGTCGTCATGCTACCCACACTTGAGTTCTGGGCTTTCACCTTGTTAGGCGTCACGTAAATCACATCATTCTGCTGCAGGTAGAAATACGGCGAGTTGATGATGTTGGCATCCGTCAGGTCAAATATCTGAATAGACTTCTGACCAGTTGAGTCTTCACGAATCAACTGAACGTTCTTACGCTGACCATAGATAGTCAGGTCGCCTGCCTGTGCCAAAGCCTCAAGAATAGAAATCTTTTCACGCGACACCGTAAACGTACCGGGACGCGCTACTTCACCAATCACCGAAATCTGATAGCCTGGCATGCGAACCGTTACAATAGGATTCTCCGACTCTGCCATAAACGGCTTGATCTTGTCCTGAATCATCTTCTCAGCCTGTGACTTGGTCAGACCACCTACATGGATAGTACCGATAATGGGGAAACTGATGTTTCCAGAGTTATCCACCAGATAGGTCTGAAGCATAGCCTGAGAATAGGTAGAACGGGAGTTAACCGTATAAGGCGTCGGCACCGTCAGGTTGAAAGGAGTAGCTGCCTCGTCGTTGGTAGTGCTGACAGTAATGGTCAGCTGGTCCTTCGGCATAATTTTAGCATCGAAGAGATACTGTGATTTCGACAAATCTACTGATTCTGCATTCTGAAAATAGGGAACGTCCTTTTGACTACCACATGCAGCTAAGAGCATGAGAGCAATTAAAGGCAAAACAATTTTATTGAAACGCTTCATATTCTATTTCGTTGTTAATCGGCTGCAAATTTACAGTATTTTTTCTAAATACGCAAAAAAGTAGGGGAGTTTTTTGTGACAACTCCCCTTTTTCTTAATAGAACTTGAAATAACGACGGGCGTTATTGTAGGAAATATCCTCAACCATGCGGGCCAACGTCTCGCGGTCGTCAGGCAGTAATCCCTTCTCCACATCATTGCCCAACAGGTTACAAAGGATGCGGCGGAAGTACTCATGACGCGGATACGAAAGGAACGAACGACTGTCGGTAAGCATACCCACGAAACGACTCAGCAGACCCAACACCGAGAGGGCGTTCATCTGCTTCACCATACCGTCCATCTGGTCATTGAACCACCAGCCGGAACCGAACTGAATCTTACCGGGCTCGCCACCCTGGAAGTTACCCAGCATGGTAGCAATCATCTCGTTAGCACAAGGATTCAATGTATAAATAATGGTACGCGTGAGTTTTTCCTTCATCTCGAGGTTATTCAGGAACTTCGACATAGCCTTGGCAGTGTTGAACTCACCGATGCTGTCGAAACCAGTATCAGGCCCCAACTTGTTAAACATCTTGGTGTTATTGTCGCGAATGGCACCATAGTGGAACTGCTGTGTCCAGTCGCTGTCTGCATCCATCTCTGCCATCACCGTCAGGAAGCAGTTCTTAAACTGACGAACCTCCAGCGCCGACAACTGCTGTCCACGCATGGCCTTCTCGAAGATGGTCTCAATCTGCGAGTCGGTGTAGGGCTCGTCGTAGAACTCCTCAATACCATGATCCGACAGCTTACAGCCATTGGCAGCGAAGAAGTCATGACGATTCTGCAGGGCATCCACCATATCAGCAAACTTCGTGATGTTCACGCCGCTGACGTTCGACAGTTGCTCCACGTATTTGGAGAAATCAGCCTTCTCAATATTCATGGCCTTGTCAGGACGCCAAGCGGGAATCATCATCGGGTCGTCATCAGCCTTGTGCTTAGCATACTCAATATGATTATGCAGGTCATCAACGGGGTCGTCGGTGGTACAAACACACTCCACCTTATAATGCTTCATCAGACCACGAGCCGAGAACTCGGGCTGCTTCAGCTTCTCATTACACTCGTCGAAAATCTCGCGAGCCGTCTTAGGACTCAGCAGCTTCTCAATACCGAAGGCGGTCTTAAGCTCCAAATGAGTCCAATGGTACAGGGGGTTACGGAAGCAGTATGGCACCGTCTCGGCCCACTTCTCGAATTTCTCCCAGTCGCTGGTCTCATTGCCAGTGCAGTATTTCTCTTCTATACCATTGGTACGCATAGCGCGCCATTTATAATGGTCTCCACCCAGCCACAGCTCGGTGATACTCTTGAAGCGATGGTCGTTGGCTACCATTTCAGGAATCAGATGACAATGATAGTCAATAATCGGCATCTTAGCCGCATGATTGTGATACAGGTCCTGAGCTACCTCAGTCTCCAGCACAAAGTTCTTGTCGTTAAACTGTTTCATAATTTTTAGTTATATAGTTATAATTCTTTATTCTTTACCGGTTCTTATGCTTCACAAACCACTGGTGCGTAAAACATACATACATCAGCAGCGCCACAATCACCAGACCAAGGGCTGTAGCCAGCAATTCCTGCGTGTGATGAGCAAAAACGGAATAGCCCAAACCGACGCCGATGGCAAGGCCACTCTCCCAACCTAACATAAAGGTGCTCTGCGACGTGCCTCGCTGACAATGACGGCTCAGCTTGATGAAGAACAATAGGAAGCGGGCACCCACGATGCCTAGTCCCAGCCCCAGCAGTGGCGTGGTCAACGGTGAGAAGCGTGATGCCAATAATATAATGATGGCAGCAGCAATCAGCAGCAGACCGGTAATCACCTCGCTCTTCACCTCAGCATTGCGAAACACAAAACGCTGGGCCAGCAGAGCCAACAGGAAGCCTATCATCACCATGCCGTACGAATTGGCAGGTACCGCCATCGACATCAGCAGACCAATAGCCACTGTGACCAGCATCAGGTTGAAGAACAAGGGGAAGCCTAACGGCAGGAAGAAACGGTCGAGACTCATCAGATGCATGCCATCCTCTGGTGTCCTGAACGGGAAATGGATAAACAGCACTAGAACAACGGCTACCACAGAGCATACACCCGCTATGAAGAACACGTTTAATGGCGACAAGTCACCATTACAGTCTTCTATCAGACGCTCTGGACAAACGACATCTGACAGCTTCAGCAACAACAGGCCTGTCATCGGCCCCAGCGACAAGGCGAAACGTCCGAACCATGTTGCCGAATGATTGGCTTCTGTACGCTGGTGCGACTCGCAGGTGTCGATAATCAATGTTGAGGTGAGCACCATCTGCGCCAAGCCGAAAGCGGCTCCTTGCAGTACACGCCATAGGATAACGACCCACACGTTCTGGTAAACAGAATGCGGCAGGAACGGCAACACCATCAAGATTGCTAGTACCAACACGCTCATCATAAACACCATGTTACGACGATACTGCTGTACCAGATAGGAACAGAACGCACCCGGCAGGAACAGCCCCACGGCGAAGGCAGTCATCACCAATCCTATATGCGTGGTGTCCATACCTGCTGACATGAGCAGCCAGACTGGCAACACCGGTATCAGCATGGTGACCGACATCGACAGCAAGAGGTTGGCTGTTGCCATCAGCCAGAACTCCCTATGCCATAGGCGCATATGTACCGTTGTATTTTGGCTATTCACCCCAAATTCTTTTCTCTCAATTAATATGACTCTTTCTCATTCGGAAAGTCACCACTCTTCACGTCAGTGACATACTGACCAATGGCATCAGTCATCACGCTGTTCAGGTCAGCATAACGGCGCAGGAAACGGGGCGAGAAGCCCTGAGTCATACCCAGCATATCGGCTATCACCAAAATCTGTCCGTCGCATTTTCCACCAGCACCAATACCAATGGTAGGTACGCAGATTTCATTCGTCACCTGCTCAGCCAGCGCGGCAGGCACCTTCTCCAGAGTCACGGCAAAACAGCCGGCCTCACTCAGCGCCTTTGCATCAGAGAGCAGCTTGGCAGCCTCTCTCTCCTCCTTGGCACGTACAGCATAGGTTCCGAATTTATTGATGCTCTGAGGCGTCAGCCCCAGGTGAGCCATCACAGGGATACCAGCATCGAGAATGGCTTTGATGGTATCCAGAATCTCTATACCACCTTCCATCTTTACGGCATCGCAACCGCTCTCCTTCATAATACGGATGGCGTTTACCACACCATCATGAACACCAGTCTGATAGGAACCAAAAGGCATGTCGCACACCACCAAGGCACGCTTCACAGCCTTCACCACCGAACGGGCATGATAAATCATCTGGTCAACAGTCATCGGCAACGTGGTGGAATTTCCCGCCATCACATTTGAGGCCGAGTCGCCCACCAAGATACCGTCAATGCCGGCACGATCCACGATGCCAGCAGTGGTATAGTCATACGAGGTGAGCATCGAGATCTTCTCACCCTTCTGTTTCATTTCAATAAAACGATGCGTCGTTACCTTACGCTCGTCACTCACTAAATATCCTGCCATCTTTCTTGATTAAAGATTAAACATTAAGCATTAAACTTCTGAAGCAAGGCATCGTAAGTAAAGCCTTTATAGTCAGATATCTGTACGTCAGATAGCGATACTATGTCCTCCTTCTTATTGGTGGTGGCCAGACCCACAACAAACATCCCGGCGGCCCTACCCGACTTCAGTCCGTTGAAGCTATCCTCCAACACCACGCACTCGCTGGGCTCAACACCGAAACGTGCTGCACCACGCAGATAGCAATCGGGCGACGGCTTACTCTCGGCAAAATCCTCGCTGGTCAGTATCGCATCAAACAACGCCTTGAAATCCGGACGTGCCTTAAACACACTCTGCATCTTAGGTTGGTTACTGCTCGTCACCACTGCCGTCTTCACACCATGCTGGTGCAGGTCGTCAATAAAAGCCTCCAACCCATTGATATAGGTGTAGTCCATCTGCGCCTCAAACTCATTCAGACGCAGAGTCACCGCCTCGCGTTCTTTCTCCAGCTCGCCGTTCCACCAACGACCATAGATCTGGTCCAGCGTTGACCCTTTGATTTCGTGCTCCAGTCCAGGATGTTCCGGATGGTACAGCCGGCACTGACTTCCCCAGAATACAGTATATTGTGGCTCTGTGTCAAACACTACACCATCCAGGTCAAACAATGCCGCTTTTATCTGCTTCATTTCACTCATTTCTTAAAATCGGGTGCAAAGGTAGTGCAAATTGAGCGAAAAACCAAATTTATTTCAGTTTTTCGTTAATGCCGTCAACACTCTTAGATATTATGTGATGTACGTCAATCACGTTTGCTACAGTTGCTACAGTGCTACAATTAGTTGGAACCTGTTTATCTATCCAGCCTGATTTGGTTGACTGCCAACGACTGAACGAGCAGTCAAATATGAAAAATATTTCTATATATTATATATTATAATATATAATATATAGACTTACTCTTAAGACTGGGCAAACAGGGAAAAACATGACTGTAGCACTGTAGCAACTGTAGCGCGTCGCCCTATTTATTGAAGGAAATGCCTTCCGTGAGTGAAGGAGATTGGCTCCACGGGTAAAGGAGATAGGCTCCACGGGTAAAGGAGATAGGCTCCACGGGTAAAGGAGATAGGGCCTTACACTATAAGGAAACGGCTCCTTACAGGGAAAGACCCTATCGGAATGAGCCACGCAAGGCATCTCATTGATTAATCAAGTCCTTAACCGAGTGCGTTTTATTCGAATAAATTTAGAATGACGACCGCGGCATTATCATCCAGAACGGCAAGAAAGCCATGAGGATTCATTAAAGTGGATTGAAGGTGGAAAAACAAAGGAATCCGAGTCACAAGAACCCGGATTCCTTTTATTGTTATGTGAATGGTGATTAGAGGGCTGTGGCAGCCTTGTCAATCCATTCGTAGATGCACGAGCAGATGCCGAAGAGCAGAATGCCCACGGTGCAGATGGCGAGGCTCCAGTTGATAGCTGCGCCATTCTTGAAGGTGGGCAGAGGGTTCTCCTCCTTGGTGATATACATGGCCTTTACGATAAGCAGATAGTAGTAGAGGCTCACCACAGTGTTAATCAAGGCAATGAACACCACGAAATAGGGCCAGAAGGGAGCACTCTCGTGACCGCCTACGGCTGCCATGAACACGAAGAACTTTGAGAACATACCTGCAAACGGAGGAATACCTGCCAACGAGAAGAGGGCGAGCGTCATGAGCAATGCCAACTTCGGGTTGGTCTGATAGAGACCGTTGTAGGCATTCATCTGCGTCTTACCGCCGTTGTTCTCCTCAACGGTGCTGATAACGGTGAACACCGCCATATTGGCAGCAACATAGACCAGCACATAGAAGGTGAGTGCGGTGAGGCTGGCAGTACTATTGCCAACGACAGCCAGCATGATATAACCAGCCTGCGAGATAGAGGAGAAGGCCATGAAGCGCTTCAGTTCCTTCTGACGGATAGCCATAAGGTTACCCACGGTGATGGTGAGCATGATGACAATCCAGAGCAGCGGCTCCCAGTATTCCACCAAGCGTCCGAAGACGTGCATGAGGATGATGGCCAGCGTCAGCGTGGCAGCACCTTTAGACACAACACTCAGATAACCGGTTACGGGTGTAGGAGCACCCTCGTAGGTGTCGGCTGTCCAGAAATGGAAAGGCACCAGCGAGATCTTAAAGCCCAGGCCGCTGAAGAAGAACACCAGACCCATGATGGTGAGGGGTGTCAGCTGAATAACAGCAGCCATATCGTCGAAGTACAGGGTTCCCACAGCACCATAGAGGAACGAGATGCCATAGAGCATCACGCCACTGGAGAAGGTGGCGGTGAGGATATACTTGGCGGCAGCCTCGGCGGACTTCTTCTTATAGCGGTCGAAAGCCACCAGACAGGCCATAGGCACAGAAGCCATCTCGAGTCCGAGGAAGAACAGGAGGAAGTGGCCACTCGACATCATGACATACATTCCCAGTAGCGTAGAGAGCACCAGCACGTAGTACTCGCCAGATATCTTGCATGCATTGTTCTTAAGCCACGACTGCGACATCACCACCACGATGAAAGTACCCAAGGTGAGCACAGTCTTCATCACGTTGACAATGGGATAGGTGACGTAGAGGCCACCGAAGGCTGACGTGGGCTCTGCCAAGAAGCAAGGCACCAACTGACAGAGCAGCAGGGCACCGGTAAGCACACTCAGCACATAGGTCTTGCGCTCGCTCTTGTGTAATGCAAAGTCGGCGCAGAAAACGATGATCAAGGCCAACATCAATATTGCCTCGGGAATCATATTCAGAAACTGTGAATAGTTCATAATCTTTTTCCTCCTATTATTACATTACACCAATTGATTTAAGAATACTTCCTGCGGCAGGTGAAATCATGTCGCTGAAGAAGAATGGAGCGCAACCCAGACCGGCCACACAGAAGATGAGGCAGCACACAGCTACACGCTCGTCCCAGGTAGCATCGGTGAGTTCCAGGAAGTGCTTGTTCTCCACCTCGCCATACAGTATCTTACCTACCACACGCAGAATATAGACAGCCGTCACTACTATTGACGTACAGGCAATGATAGTAGCCACCATGCGGAACGATGAAGAGGGGTCGCCAGCTACCTCATGGGCACCGAAAGAGCCTACGAAGATTGTCATCTCAGCAATGAAGCCAGAGAAGCCGGGAAGACCCAGGTTGGCCAGACCGGCGATGACATAACCCACAGCCAGGAAAGGCATAATCTTCATCAAACCTGCCAACTCGCGGATGTCACGCGTGTGGGTACGTCCGTAGATCATACCGATAAGAGCAAAGAAGAGGGCCGTCATCAGACCATGTGACAACATCTGCAGGATAGCGCCGGTGCAGGCCGTCTGCTGCATCATGAGCAGGGCGAAGAGCACCAAGCCGCAGTGAGACACCGACGAATAGGCGTTGATATACTTCAGGTCGGTCTGCACGCAAGCACTCAAGGCACCATAGACTACAGAGATGGTGGTCAGAATCAGGAATATCCACGAAAGATTCTGGGCTGCGTCGGGCAGCAGGAACATGGCCAGACGGAAACAGCCGTAGCCTCCGAGCTTCATCAGCACACCAGCGTGGAGCATAGATACTGCCGTGGGGGCAGAAGCATGACCGTCAGGTGACCATGTGTGGAAGGGGAACAGCGCACCCAGCACACCGAAACCGATGAAGATGAAGGGGAAGAACGCATTCTGAATCTCCTCGGGAATGTTATGCATAGCAGCAATCTCGTTGACATTCATCGTGGTGTGACCACTGAAGTAGTAGATGCCCAGGATACCGAGAATCAGCAGGGCCGAACCACCCATCAGCATCAGCGTCAGCTTCATGGCCGAGTACTCCTTGCGACCAGAGCCCCACACACCAATCAAGAGATACATAGGAATCAGGGCCACCTCGTAGAACATGAACATGGTGAACATGTCGGTGCAGATAAAGAAACCGAAAACACCCGTAGAAAGCAGGGTGAACCAAAGGAAGTATTCCTTGGTGAGGGGCTTTAGCTGCCACGAGGCGAAAGTACCCGTAAACACGATGATGCTCGACAGCAGCAGCATAACGACAGAGATACCATCAACACCAACGCTGTAAGCGATATTCAGTGGTTTGAACCAAGGCATGGAGGCCACCAACAACATATCATCGGTGTTGCCGCCATTACGCTCGGCCACGAAATAATAGCAAAGCCATATTGAGAGGGCCAGCAAGCAAGAAGAACCTGCCACCATCACACCACGCACCTGGTTGAGGTTGCGGGCCAGCCACAATCCCAGAAGCATCAGGGCGGGAATCAAAACGAATAAACTAAGTATATTCATAACTCTTTAGATGCATAAAAGGATTAATGTTAATGCGACGGTGCCGGTGAGGAACCAAACAGCATACTTGCGCACATCGCCACTCTGCCAAGCACGCAGGCTCTCACCACCCTCGTTGGCACCCCAAGCCATGAAGTTGAATGTGCCGTCAACAACGTGGCGGTCGAACCAGGCAATGGGCGTAGAGACGCAGCGGAAAATGATGCGGTGGGTGACATACTGCCAGATCTCGTCCTGATAGAAACGCTTGTAGGCTGCACGATGCAACTTGGGGAACGTCTTGTACAGGCGGTCGGCAATAGGCTGGCTCTCACCTTTATATATATAAGTAGCCAGGCAGATACTCAAGATGGCAATCACGGTTGACGTGGCTGCAATCTGAGTGTTGAAGTGGATAGTGTAGTCGGTACCAGCAGCTGATACAAACGAACCAAACGAACCACCCCACTCCATGAAGCCTGCCAGCGTTGAGTAGATACCGACTCCCATGGTGATGATACAAAGCACGATGAGAGGAATGGTCATCGTCAGCGGAGCCTCGTGAGGTGTATGATGCTCGTGAGCTTCCTTGTTCTCAGTACCCCAGAAGATGCCGTAGTAGAGACGGAACATGTAGAAGGCGGTCATAGCGGCAATACCCGTCATAATCCAACCTACCACAGGACTATACTCCATGCAGGCAGTGATAATCTCATCCTTTGAGCTAAAGCCCGAGAAGAACGGAATACCGGCAATGGCCAGACAGCTGATGAGGAACGTGATATGCGTGATAGGCATATACTTACGCAGACCACCCATCAGGGCCATCTCGTTAGAGTGTACGGCATGAATGATACAGCCGGCACCGAGGAACAGACAAGCCTTGAACATGGCGTGGGTGAACAGGTGGAACATACCAGCCATATAACCCAACTGTGCGTGGTTGTCGAGGATGGCACCATGATGTCCGGGCAGCGATACGCCCAGAGCCACCATCATAAAGGCAATCTGAGAGATGGTTGAGAAGGCCAGCACACGCTTGATGTCGCTCTGGGCACATGCCACTGCTGCAGCGTAGAAAGCGGTGATGACACCTACCCACACCACGATGCTCATGGCCTGTGGAGCATATTCTATCCAGAGGGGGAACATTCGTGCAATCTGGAACACACCTGCTACCACCATCGTAGCAGCGTGGATGAGTGCAGATACAGGCGTCGGGCCCTCCATGGCATCAGGCAGCCAGATGTGCAGGGGGAACATAGCACTCTTACCGGCACCACCGATGAACATCAGCGTCAGCGCTGTAGGAATGATGAAGCCACCGGCAGCAACGGCCTTGGCCATGTTACCCTCGATGAAGGGCGTCGTGCCCTGTCCCATCACGATGTCGCCAGCAAACGAGAAGCTGAACGAATCGGTGAAGTAACCGAAGGTCAGGATACCAATCAAGAAGAACATATCAGCAAAGCGGGTTACGATGAAGGCTTTCTTACTGGCTGCAATAGCGGGTTTCAAAGGATAGTAGAAACCGATGAGCAGGTAAGAACTGACACCCACCAATTCCCAGAACATATACATCTGGAAGATATTGGTGGCAAGCACCAAACCCAGCATTGACATGGTGAAGAGGCTCAGGAAGGCATAGTAACGCTGAAAGCCTTTCTCACCATGCATATAGCCGAATGAGTAGATATGAACCATCAGAGACACCGTAGAGATGACAATGAGCATCATCACCGAAATGGGATCCAACAGGATACCCATGTCGAAGTGCAGATTGCCCAGAGGCAGCCAGGTGAAGTTGAAGGGCACAATCGTTTGGAACACACCCTCGGCTGTACGGTCGGCTGTGAAATAGGTGAAAGCCGTCCAGTATGAGAGGATGGTAACCAGCGACAGCGAGCAAGTGCCGATGAGTCCGGCAGTCTTGTGCTGCATCTTCATGCCAGCAAGTCCTAACACGATGAAGGACAGCAGCGGCAGAAGGAGAATCAAATAAGATAATTCGTAAACCATAGCGTTTTATCCTTTCATGTTAGAAATAGAGTCCACTGTGTCACTCTTCAAGTTACGGTAGACATTAATAATAATCGCGATAGCCACAGCACTCTCGGCAGCACTCACACCGATAGAGAAGAGCGTCATGAAGAAGCCCTCGAGCTCGCCGGGGAAGAGCAGACGATTGAACGCGGCAAAATTGATATCAACGGCATTCAGCACCAGCTCGATAGAGATGAGCATGGCAATGAGGTTGCGACGGGTGACAAAACCATAGACGCCGATGAAGAACAGTAGTGCACTCAGCACGAAATAACATTCTACAGGTACCATAGCTTAATCCTCCTTTTTACGTGAAACAACCAAACCACCGATGATACATGCCAGCAGGAATACTGAGATGAACTCAAACGGCAACACATACTGATACTTCTCGTTACCCAGCAGAGCGGTACCAATCTGATCCATAGGAAGTTCATCGGTAGTGGCAGCGCTGATGAAGCTGTTCTTCAGGAACACCACAGCCACCGTGACCAGACCTACTACAGACAGAAGCAAGCCCTGAAGGATGCGTGAGCACTTGAGGTTCTCAACCATACCCTGAAGGGTCTGCTTGCTAACCAGCTGGATGGCAAAGACAAAGATCATCGTTACGCCACCGGCATAGACGGCTAACTGGGCAGCACCCAGATAGGTGTAGTCGAGCAGGAAGTAAAGACCTGCCACGCCAAAGAGCACGAACAACATGTATGTTGCGGCTCGCACAATTCGCTTCGTTGTCACACACAACAGGGCAGAGCCCAGGATGACAACGGCGAGAATGCTAAATACAATTATACTTGCCATAGTGCGGTTTACTTCTTTTTAGTGTTAAACTTTCCGACCTGCCACTCGGCACCACCGTCAAGGATGTTGGGCAGAGAACCACCCGAATAGAACTCCTTGTCGAGATGGAGCACCAGAGCACCACGTGTAAACGTGGCATTCTCGAAGTCGTTGGTAAACTCAATAGCGTCGAAGTTGCAGGCGTTGGTACAGAGCTGGCAGAACATGCAGTCGCCAAGGTCGTACTGATAATCATCGAGCACCTTCTTTTTCTTGCCCGTCTCAGGGTCTTCCTCCATATGAGCGGTAATCTTAATGGTACCGTTAGGACAGGCTTTCTCGCAGAGCGTACAAGCGGTGCACTTATAGGCACCAGCCTCGTTGCGCTTGAAGACCAGACGTCCGCGATGGCGCTGAGCCACGTGGAGCGTAGTCTTACGGTTCTCAGGGTACTGCTCAGTACATTTGTTGGTCCAGTAGTCCTTGGCGTATTCCTTCAAGGTCACCTTCATACCGGTAGCCAACGTCTTGATGCCGCGCCCTATTTCTCCGAAATATGATTTGTTATCTTCCATTTTGCTATACCTTATTTAATATATAAGCCGAAAGCCACAACAACTGTCATCAGCACCAGGTTGATGAGTGCCAGCGGCATGAGATACTTCCATTCCAGCTTCAGGATCTGGTCGATACGCAGACGGGGGAACGTCCACTTAATCCACATGAGCAGCCATACAAGCAAGAAGGCCTTAGCCATGAACCACACAATGCCGGGGATATACTGCATTACCTCGTCGAAGGCCTCAACACCAATCTGAATGGGTGCCCAGCCGCCCAGGAATACGGTGGCAGCAATACCAGCAATGATAAAGAGGTTGAGGAACTCAGCCAGATAGAAGAAGCCGAAGCCCATACCAGAATACTCGGTGTGGTGACCGGCTGTCAGCTCACTCTCTGCCTCCGCCATATCGAACGGTCCGCGGTTAGCCTCAGCATTACCTGCTACGAGGAACACGAGGAATGCAATAATAGCAGGCACATGTCCCTGAACGATGAGCCAGCCCCAAGGTCCGGCCTGAGCCTCAACGATGCCACTCACCTGCATGGTACCCGTCAGGATGACGACAGTAATCAGGCAAATGCAGAGCGAGATCTCATAAGAAATCATCTGCACAGCAGCACGCATGGCTGATACAACTGAATACTTGTTGTTAGAACCCCAACCGGCAAGAAAGATACCTATCACACCTATCGAAGAGATTGCTGTGAGCAAGAAGATACCTACGTTGAAGTCGAGGATGTGAGCGCCACGGTTCCAAGGCAGGAAGGCAAAAGCACCTACCGAGCCGATAATCACCAGGAAGGGAGCTACGATATAGAGCAACTTGTCGGCCTTGTTGACGAAGAAGATCTCCTTGATAAGCATCTTCAGCACGTCGGCCATCACCTGCAGCAAGCCCCAAGGTCCTACACGCACCGGGCCGATACGGCACTGGAAGTAGGCGCAGACCTTACGCTCCATGAAAATCAGAATCATAGCAATGACAGAATAGGCGCCCAGGATGGCAGAGCCAACTAACACGCACTCAATCAGGATTGCTAAGAACTCGCCCAGACCCAGCGTCTGCGTCAGCAGCTCGTGGAACCAGGTGGTTACTTGTGAAAAATCAAATATATGTTCCATACCTTCTTCTTTTATCTGTCAATGTCGGGTATAACAATATCAATGGCGGCACCAGTGGTCACCAGGTCGGCAATCTTCTGGCCACGCAGCATCGGGTCGAGAGCACCCACAAGCGAGAGACCCATAGGACGCATCTTCAAGCGGTAAGGACTCTTGTCGCCATTTGAGTCGAGATAGACACCGAACTCACCGGCAGCACCCTCCACAGAGAAGTACCACTGACCCTCGGGCACCTTGATGATAGGCTTCTGCTTCACGTAGAAGTCCCCCTCGGGAATATTGTCGATGAGCTGTTCGATGATGTTCAGACTCTGGTACATCTCGTTGATATGAACAAGGTAACGACCCATGGAGTCGCAGCTGTCGCAGGTAATCTGCTCAAACTGCACCTTGTCGTACATATCGTATGGATGGTTCTTTCGAACGTCGTTCTTCCAACCCGAAGCACGACCGGCAGGACCGGTGACACCATAATTAATACAGTCGTCGAGCGACATGGGACCAACGTTCTCCAGACGGTTGTGGGCAATGATGTTATCGCCAAACACATCCATATACTCCTTAATCATAGGACGCAGATAGGTACAGAGCTCCTTCACATTCTTTACGAAGTTAGGATCGATATCGTCCTGCAAACCACCTATGCGGTAGTAGTTCTGAATCAGACGACCGCCAGTGGTCTCCTCCATCACGTTGAGCACATGTTCACGGTCGCGCATACCATAGAGGAATGCTGTGAGAGCGCCCAGGTCCTGAGCACAGCATGAGGTGAACAGCAGGTGGCTGTCCAGACGCTGCAACTCGTCCATGATGGTTCGGATGTAATGGATACGGTCGGTGAGCTCTACCTCCATAGCCTCCTCGATGACACCCACCAGCGCATGACGCTGCTGCATAGCACAAAGGTAGTTCAGACGGTCGGTCAGAGCCAGCGTCTGAGGATAGGTCATCGACTCCCACATCTTCTCAATACCACGATGGATATAACCCAGATGAGGATAGATACGCTTCACCGTCTCACCATTGAGCACCGTCTGCAGACGGAGCACACCGTGTGTAGAGGGGTGCTGAGGACCGATGTTAATCACATAGTCGTCAGAGGTGAAAAGCTTGTTCTCTTTCTGCTGCAGATGTCCGTCGCGGTCGAGTGAGTACTCTATACCATAGTCGGGCTCATCATCATCCTCAAGGGTATATTCGTCAGATGCCTTGAAGTCCTTGCGAAGAGGATAGCCATTGAAGTCGTTACGGAGGAACAGGCGACGCATATCAGGATGGCCTAGGAACTTGATGCCCAGGAAGTCGAAACACTCACGCTCCAACAGGTCGGCACCCTTCCAGATATTGATGACAGTAGGTATTACGCTCTCGCCATCAACAACCTTTGCCAGCATCTTCACGCTGCAACGCTCATGGTTCTCTGTATTCTCGAGGATATACACGCAACCGAGACCTTCTTCGCCGAAATCCTCACCAACGATGGTTACAAGGAAGTCGAAGTGCTTCTTGTCCTTCAAGTTCTGCATCTCCTGTGCAAACTTGTCAAAGTCAAATACAAGATGATTCAGTTTCATTTCGCTTCCTCCTTTCCATTATTATTCTCTGTATTCTCAGAGAGCTCGGTGATAAACTCCTGAGGCACCTCAGTCACCACAATGGGTTTCTTGCCTCCACGACCATACATCAGTTCCTCATTGGAAACACCCAACTCAGCCTCAGCCTTGGTCTGCTTATGGTTGGCACCACCGAAGAACTTCTCGATCTTTACCTTACGCTGTAACTGCATCATGCCATAGAGGATTGCCTCGGGACGGGGAGGACAGCCTGGGATGAACACATCGACAGGAACAATCTCCTCAATGCCCTTCACCACATGATAGCTCTGCTTGAACGGACCGCCACTGATGGCGCAACCGCCTACTGCCACCACATACTTTGGCTCTGCCATCTCGTCGTAAAGACGCTTGAGGGCAGGAGCCATCTTGTGAGTGATGGTACCGGCACACATGATGAGGTCGGCCTGACGGGGTGAGTTACGAGTCACCTCGAAGCCAAAACGAGAAAAGTCATAACGAGAACAGCCACAGGCCATAAACTCGATACCACAGCAACTGGTTGCGAAGGTCAGAGACCACAGCGAATTGCTACGACCCCAATTTATCAGCGAGTCCAAATTGCCAGTTACCACGTTGACGCCACCCTCATGGAGCTCGTCAACAATCTTCTCCAACGACTCGTTATCCTTGAACTCGTCGTATGGCAAAGCCTTGATTTTCGGTTTTCTTACTTCCATTCCAGTGCTCCTTTCCGCCAAGCATAAGCAAGGCCAAATACCAATACTACCAGGAAGAACCCGATGGACAGCAGAGCTGACGCACCAAAATCCTTCACGACGACTGCCCACGGATACAGAAACACCGTTTCTACATCGAACATGAGGAATAGGATGGCAAACAAATAATAGCCTACATTGATGGGAATCCAACTGGTGCCGTGCGTGGGAATACCGCATTCAAACGGTTCTCCCTTAATCTTATTATAAGAGCGCGGGCCCAATAGTTTCGCCATTACATAGGCTGCTGCCACCAGTGTAATAGCCGTCACCAGGACGGTGATTAACATTGTGAAATTCATAAAAGTATTTAGTGTTATAACAATATTGTTCACTTTAAAACGCTGCAAAGGTAGTAATTTATTTGCAAACAAAAGACATATTTTATCAAAATCTTTTTGCTGATTGAAAAAAAAGGAGTACTTTTGCAGCCAGACATTTAAGAGTTAGTGATAATTTTTATGAAAAAGACAATATCCATACTACTGGCAATGGCGCCATTACTCATGACTGCTCAGACCTTCGACTTCGACCTCACGAAGCCGCAGCCACGTTATGACAGCCAGAACGGATATGGATATGATATCATGCCGTCACCTGACAAAAAGAAGCCTTCAGAGCCTTTTTTCTTCTCTGTAGCTGTTCCTGACGGCAACTATCGTGTCACCGTAGTGCTGGGTGGCAAGAAAAACTCAGACATTACCGTCAGAGCAGAAGGTCGCCGACTGATGATGGACCATATCACTACGAAGAATGTCAAAGACACGCAAGAGGTGACGTTTGTCGTCAATAAGCGGACACCATTTATCGAGGAAGGCAAGAACGTCAAGATAAAAGACCGCGAGAAAGACTATTTTGTATGGGATGAGAAGTTGACGCTGGAGTTCAACGGTACGTTGCCGGCAGTCAAGAGCATCCATATTGAGAAAGCCGACGTGCCTACCATCTACCTGTGTGGCAACTCTACCGTGGTTGACCAGAACTACGAGCCGTGGGCGTCATGGGGACAGATGATTACCCGTTGGTTTGGACCCGAGATAGCCATCAGCAATCATGCCGAGAGTGGGCTCACAGCCCGTTCTTTCATTGCTTCGCAACGACTGAGCAAGATTCTCACGACGCTAAAGAAGGGAGACTATGTCTTTGTGGAGTTCGGACATAACGACGAGAAAGAGAAAGCCCCTGGCGACGGCGCTTGGTATCACTATCAGTACCAGTTGAAGATATTCATCGACCAAGTTCGTGGAAAAGGGGCAGACATCGTGTTCTGCACACCTACACAGCGCCGCGCCTTCAATGATGACCACTTGACACTTCGTAATACCCACGGCGACTTCCCCGCTGCCATGAAGATGGTAGCAGAGAAGGAGAATGTGCCGTTAATAGATCTGAACCAGATGACAAAGGTGTTCTTCGAGACTCTGGGATTCGAGGATTCCAAACGGGCACTGGTGCACTATCCCAAAGAGATGTACGGAAGGGAACTGGCTGACAACACACACTTCAATCCCTATGGCGCCTACGAGGTAGCCAAATGTGTGGTGATGGGTATGAAGCAACTCCAACTACCAATTATCAAATACCTCCGTACCGACTGGCAGGACTTCAACCCTGCACAGCCCGATGACTGGCGCACATTCCTGTGGGCACCATCACCTATTGTAGAGAACGTAAAACCCGACGGCAACTAACAGATGAAGAAGATTCTCCCCACTATAGCACTTTCCATGCTATCACTGACTGTCGCAGCACAATCATGGCCTACGTTAACAACGGAGGCCAGACCTGGCACACGTTGGTGGTGGCTGGGGTCGGCTGTGGACCAAGAGAATCTGAAATGGAATCTCACAGAATACGGGAAACACGGAATCGGGGCAGTAGAGATTACACCAATCTATGGAGTTCAAGGTAATCAGACTAACAACATTACCTATCTGTCGGATGCATGGATGACGATGCTACGGTACACCATAGAGCAGGCAAACCGCAACGGCATAGAAGTGGACATGTCCACAGGTACAGGCTGGCCCTTCGGAGGCCCTTGGGTGCCGTTGGAGGAGAGTGCTTCGAAAATGGTATTTGTTGATTCCCTGATGAGCAAGGCGGCTGCAGACGAATTTGCTGCCAAAGGAGTGATTCTTACACCGCCACAGAAGGAACAGAAAAACAGTCACTTCGAATTACAGAGAGCCTTTCCGCAGAATAATGGCAAGGTGCGTATCATTGCTCTCTACAGCAGGTTTGGCGTGATGAGGGTGAAACGAGCTGCCCCGGGTGGCGAGGGTCTTGTCATAGACCATTTCGACCGCAAGGCGGTGGCTAACTATCTGCATCATATCGAAGAAGCCTTTGAAAGGACAAAGACCCCCTACCCTCACACATTCTTCAATGACTCATACGAGGTGGCCGATGCCACATGGACACCGACACTATTCGCTGAGTTTAAGAAACGCCGTGGTTATCAGTTAGAAGATCACTTGCCAGAGCTACTGGATAACGACCCAAAAGTGTTAAGCGACTATCGTGAGACCCTTGGCGACCTGTTATTAGAGAACTTCACAGAGCAATGGACGGCTTGGGCACATAAGCACGGGGCCATCACTAGGAACCAAGCTCACGGTTCACCCGCAAACCTCATAGATTGCTATGCTGCCGTTGACATTCCCGAGATTGAGGGCTTCGGACTCTCGGAATTCGGCATCAAAGGACTACGTACCGACCCCGGTAAGACACGTAAGAACGACTCGGACTATTCAATGTTCAAGTATGCGCCGTCAGCAGCGCATGTCTGTGGTAAGCCCTACACCTCCAGCGAGACCTTCACATGGCTCACGGAGCACTTCCGTACCAGTCTGTCGCAGCTGAAACCCGACCTCGACCTGATGTTCTGTGCTGGTGTCAACCACATGTTCTTCCATGGCACCTGCTATTCTCCCAAGAATGACGAATGGCCCGGATGGAAGTTCTACGCTTCGATTGACATGAGTCCTACCAACAGCATCTGGCGCGATGCTCCCTACTTCATGGATTACGTCACCCGTTGTCAGAGCTTCCTGCAAATGGGAGAACCCGACAACGACTTCCTCGTATTGCTGCCTGTACGCGACATGTGGAAGAAAAATATCAATAAGTTACTGATGCAGTTCTCCATTCATGAAATGGGACGGTTAGCACCGGACTTTATCAAGACTATCCTTAACATAGACCGTGCAGGATTCGATTGTGACTATATATCAGAGCGTCTGTTGATGGATGTAACTTATAAGGAAGGTATGCTAATCACTAAGGCAGGCACACGATACAAAGGCCTGATCATTCCAGGATCTGGAAATATGCCAGAGACTGTCAAACAGCATATCGTACAACTGAAAAAACAGGGCGCACATATCTTCTATCAGATAGACGCCGCTACTCTTCAGACAGCGGCAAAGCCAGAACTGATGAAGACAACATGCGGACTGAAAGCCATACGCCGTAAGAACACCAATGGCTATCACTATTTCATGGTCAACCTAACACCAGAGGACATCCATCAGAAGGTGCCTTTAGCCGTCCCTTTCAAGGATGCGAAGTGGTTTAACCCCCTTAACGGAGACATCTATGATGCGGTATTCGACAATGAAGGCCTAGACATCTGTTTGCGTAGCGGAGAATCCATGATTCTCCAGACCTTCGACAAAATACTTGACAATAACAGTAGAAGGAGTCTATCTCATGAAACCATAGAGACTAGAGCCATCAACGGAACTTGGACGCTTTCTTTTACAGAATCTGAGCCATTGGTCAGCAAGACCTATCAACTTCAGCAGTTGCAAACATGGGAGGGACTGGACGAACAGACCAAGGTACTTATGGGTACAGGCGTCTATACCACGACCTTCAATCTCCCCAAAGGAAACTATAATGAAGGTAAATGGGTGATAGACCTCGGCGACGTCCGCGAGTCAGCCCGTGTCTATATTAACGGACAGTTCATTGGTTGCGCCTGGAGCGTGCCATTCGTGCTCGACTGTCAGCAGACGCTGAAAGCCGGTGACAATGACATTCGCATCGAGGTGACCAACCTACCCGCCAACCGCATTGCAGACCTGGACCGTCGGGGCGTAAAATGGCGTAAGATGGAGGAAATCAATGTCGTGGACATCAATTACAAGAAGACTACATACGACCTATGGGAACCTGTCCCAAGTGGTCTTAACTCAGAAATATCAATAATAAAACTTCAATAAAAAATGGCTGAACAAGAACATCATCATCATCACGAACATCATGAGCATCACCACCATCATCACAAGATGGATGGCGCATCAAAGTTTAAGAGAGACAGTCTGTTGGCAATACAAAGAAAAAGAATCATTCAGAAATGGTTGTTCAGGATTCTTTGTATTATTGCAATCTTACTGTTCATTGCTGTTGTCATCGTTTACAAAATGGACTAAAGCCCCTACTTGATGTAGAAGGCTTCCGTAAGTTGGCGATACCAGTCAGAACGATGACCCGGTGAATCTTCCAAGATTCCGATGCCTGCGTCTATGTTATCTACACTATGAAGGCCAAAGGACAGCAGAAAGCGTCGGGAATCTTTGCGTGGTGTGGTTTTAACCGCCCATTCCCGATGGATAAAGAAACCGCTTAATGCGGCTTCCGATTTAACTTTCTGAACATAATCAAAAGGCACTACTACAGAGATAATACCTTGCTCTGTCAGTACTCTACGCGCGGTTTCGAAGAGTGCCTGATATGTCAGGGAGAGACTATGGCGTGCTAATGTTCGTCGGGAGTCCGGAGATAGTAGAGAGTCTGCGAAGAAAGGTGGATTAGAGACTATGGCATCGAAAGAACCGTCGAAGCTTTGAGCATCGGCTTCTAGTATTTCAATACGATTGGCAAAGGGAGACTGCGCGACATTGGTTCGAGCCTGACCAACAGCAGCCGAGTCAATATCTATCCCTGTAACACACGCCTCGGGAAAACGTTGCGCCATCATTAGTGCAATAAGTCCTGTTCCCGTACCGATATCCAATATCTTCCGACCACCTTCCGCCCAGGCGCCAAGGAGTGTTCCGTCAGTGCCAACTTTCATGGCACAATCGGACTGCCAGATGGTGAATTGTTTGAATTTGAAGTATTCATTTGCCATAATCGGCCACAAAGATATACATTTTTTGTTAATAATCAATGAATACATAGCCATTTTACAATTAATTTTCGTAACTTTGCACCCCAATTATGGAGTTTAAAATTAAAATGAGCGATAATCAGTATAATACTAAGTCCATATCGATGATTGCCGATTTGGAAGGAGACCTCACGGACATGATTGATGGAGATATCCCATCAACCCTGCCCATCCTTCCTGTCAGGAACATTGTGATATTCCCTGGCGTTGTATGGCCCATCCTTCTGGGTCGTGAGTCAAGCATGAAGCTGGTACGTCAGGCAGAGAAGACTGGTTCTCTGATAGGTGTTGTATGTCAACGTGATCCGGATATTGAAATGCCTGTAGAGGGTGACCTCTACGAATATGGCGTGGCTGCAAAGGTTGTCAAGCAGTTTAACCTGCCTGGCGGTTCCTCTACGGTGGTAGTGCAAGCTTTAGGACGTTTCCACCTGAAACGTCTCACCAAGCTGATGCCTTATCTTGAAGGCGAGGTCGAACCCAAGCCAGAGATGCACCCCGATAAGCACGACAAGGAATGGAAGACTGCCGTTGATGACTTACGGAATATGGCAGAACGCTATATCTCAATGGTTGACGAGATGCCCGACGAGGCTATGTTTGCCATCCGCAACATCCACAATGATGAAATGATGCTGAGTTTCCTGTGTTCCAACATGCCTTTCACCATTCAGGAAAAAGTCAAGCTACTCACGGTGGAAACTGTCAAGGAGCGTCTCTTTGGTGCTATGAAAGCACTGAACCGCGAGATAAACCTTCAGAAACTGAAGACTGACATCCGTAATAAGACTCGTGAGGATATTGACGAGCAACAAAAGAATTATTTCCTGCAACAGCAAATCAAGAATCTGCAAGCAGAGATGGGTAACGAGCAGTCACCCGAGAAATCTGAGTTGCTTCGTAAAGCCATGAACAAGAAATGGTCGGACGATGTTGCACGCACTTTCTACAAAGAAGTTGACAAGCTGGATAATCTCCAACCACAGAGTCCTGATTTCAACGTCCAGTTGAACTACCTTCAAACGTTTGTTTCACTGCCTTGGGATGACTATACAAAGGATGACCTGAACTTGCAACGTGCACAAAAGATTCTGGACCATGACCACTATGGCATGGAAAAGGTGAAGGAACGTATCCTGGAATATATGGCTGTACTTTCACTGCGTGGCGACCTGAAGAGTCCTATCATCTGTCTCTATGGCCCTCCAGGTGTTGGTAAGACATCACTTGGCAAGTCTATTGCCGAGGCTATGAAGCGTAAGTATGTGCGTGTATCTTTGGGTGGTCTGCACGACGAGGCAGAGATTCGTGGACATCGTCGTACTTATATCGGTGCCATGCCCGGACGTATCATTAAAAGCATCCAGAAAGCCGGTTCAAGCAATCCTGTTTTTATCCTTGACGAGATTGACAAGGTGACACAAGGCACCATCAATGGCGACCCAGCCTCAGCTCTACTCGAAGTGCTTGATCCAGAACAAAATACAGCCTTTCATGACAACTATCTTGACGTGGACTATGATTTGTCAAAGGTGCTCTTTATTGCCACAGCCAATAACCTCGGCACAATTCCCCGTCCCTTGCTCGACCGCATGGAGATTATTGAGGTGAGCGGCTATATCACAGAAGAGAAGATAGAAATAGCTAAGCGTCACTTGATACCAAGGGAACTGGAGAACACAGGACTGAAGATGCTGACCAACAAGCCCAAGTTCAACAAAGCTGCCATTGAGAAGATCATTGAGCAGTATACACGTGAAAGCGGTGTCAGACAGCTGGAGAAGCAAATCAATAAAGCCATGCGTAAGCTGGCCTACCGACGCCAGATGAACGGTAGCATCGATAACTGGAAGATTACGCCTGACTCGTTGGAAGACCTACTGGGCAAACCACCTTTCTATCGCGATATCTATCAGGGCAACGATTATGCTGGCGTTGTCACAGGTTTGGCATGGACCAGCGTTGGTGGCGAGATATTGTTCATCGAGACATCACTCTCGAAAGGAAAGGGTTCGAAACTGACACTGACCGGCAACCTGGGAGATGTGATGAAAGAGTCGGCTGTACTGGCTTTAGAGTATGTCAAGGCTCATGCAGAGAAGCTTAATATCGACTATCGCATCTTCGACAACTGGAACATCCATATCCATGTGCCAGAAGGTGCCACACCAAAAGATGGCCCTTCTGCAGGTATCACCATTGCCACATCAATAGCATCGGCTTTGACACAACGCAAGGTTCGTAAGAATATGGCTATGACAGGCGAGATCACCTTACGTGGAAAGGTACTTCCTGTTGGCGGTATCAAGGAAAAGATACTCGCAGCCAAACGTGCCGGCATCACCGATATTGTGATGTGTCAGGAAAACAAGAAAGACATTCTGGAGATTCCCGAGATCTATCTGCAGGGCGTTCAGTTCCACTATGTGGAGAATGTTCAGGATGTATGGAACTTGGCATTGACTGACGAAATTGTCAAGAATCCGCTGAAATTTGAAATCGAAGACGAGAAAGAGAAAGAGGACAAGAAATGACATTTGAACTGCAACATACCGACCCATACAGCAGTGCCCGAACGGGACTTATCACCACTGATCATGGACAGATAAAGACTCCTATCTTCATGCCTGTCGGCACCTGCGGCAGTGTGAAAGGGGTTCATTTTCAGGAACTGCGTGAACAAGTCAAGGCACAGATCATTCTGGGAAACACCTACCATCTGTATCTGCGGCCGGGCCTTGACACACTTCGGAAAGCTGGAGGTCTGCATAAGTTTAACACTTGGGACCGTCCGATATTGACGGACTCTGGCGGCTTTCAGGTATTCTCACTGACAGGAATACGTAAACTGAAAGAAGAAGGTTGTGAATTCCGTAGTCATATAGACGGTTCAAAGCATATCTTTACTCCTGAGAACGTTATGGATACTCAGCGTGTCATTGGTGCAGACATCATGATGGCACTCGACGAGTGTCCTCCTGGCGAAAGCGATTATCAATACGCAAAACGTTCTCTCGGACTGACACAACGTTGGTTAGACCGCTGTATCAAACGCTTCAACGAGACAGAGCCTCTTTATGGTCATAAGCAGACCCTCTTCCCCATTGTACAAGGATGTAAATACAAAGACCTGCGACAGGAGGCTGCCAAACACGTGGTAGATCGTCTGGGCATGCTTAATGACGGTGGTGGTGCCTCTATTGGTGGACTGGCCGTTGGCGAGCCTACAGAAGTGATGTACGAAATGATTGAGGTGGTCAACGAGATTCTGCCTAAGGACCGACCACGATATCTTATGGGAGTGGGTACGCCTCAGAATATTCTTGAAGCAATAGAACGTGGTGTAGATATGTTCGACTGTGTGATGCCAACCCGTAATGGACGCAATGCCTTGCTATTCACCTATCAGGGCACTATGAACATGCGCAACAAGAAATGGGAGAATGACTTCTCACCTATCGACGCAGATGGTTGCGACATAGATCGTTTGCACTCAAAGGCTTATCTTCACCATCTGTTCAAGGCTCAGGAGTTATTGGCATTGCAGATAGCCTCTATCCACAACCTGGCCTTCTATCTCCGACTGGTGACAGATGCACGTCAGCACATCGAACAAGGCGACTTCTTACAATGGAAACGCTCAGTGATTAATGACTTAGGACGCAGAGTATGAAGAAGATTCTGGCACGATTAATCCCACGGCTCGACCGATACATTATCAGTAAGTTTATTGGAACGTATCTATACTCCATCTTACTGATAATCAGCATAAGTATCGTGTTCGACTTTAACGAGAACTTGAACAAGTTCTCTACCTACCACGCGCCATGGAGTGCCATCATTTTCGACTACTATGCTAACTTCGTTCCCTACTTTGCCAACCTCTTCTCGCCATTGTTTGTATTCATTGCCGTCATCTTCTTCACATCAAAGCTGGCAGGCAATTCCGAAATCATAGCCATGCTTGCAGCAGGCACCAGCTTCCGTCGTCTGATGCGACCCTATATGGTGTCGGCCGCTATCATTGCCGTCCTCAATTTCTATTTGGGTGCATATGTCATTCCTCATGGCAACGTCGTACGCTTAAATTTCGAGACGCAGTATAAAAACAAGAAACGCATCACCTCTGCCAGCAATGTCCAGTTGCAGGTTGCACCAGGCGTCATAGCTTATTTGCAGCAATACGACAACAACATCAAACGTGGCTATGGCTTCTCGCTCGACAAGTTTGAAGACAAGAAACTGGTTAGTCACATGACGGCTAATGTCATCCAATACGACACTATTTCCGATTCACGCTATCATTGGAAAGCCATCAACTACAAAATCAGGACACTGAAGGGTCTGCGCGAGAAGATTGAGACAGGAGTGGAACTTGACACACTTATTATGATGGAGCCCATGGACCTGGTATATAGTAATGGCCAGCAGGAGACCTTCACCTCACCGGAATTGTTGCGTTACATCTCCAAGCAGCAGGAACGAGGTTCTCAGAATGTTGTACAATATGAAGTGGAATATCACAAACGCATAGCCACATCATTTGCCTCCTTCATTCTTACCATTATCGGTGCATCTCTGTCTGCCAGGAAGCGCAAGGGTGGCATGGGATTATCTTTAGGTATAGGTCTGGCACTATCTTTCTCGTATATCCTACTACAGACTATCAGCGCCACCTTTGCCATCAATGCAGGACTGCCAGCCATTCTGGCAGCCTGGATTCCCAATTTAATATATGCCGTCATAGCATATTTCTGCTATCGTCAGGCGCCCAATTAAATGGAAAAGAACTATAATATAAAATGACATTTGAAGAAACATACTTAAATGATAATATCCTCGATGCACTCTATGATATGCATTTCGAGGAAATGACCCCCATTCAGGAGCGTTGCATTCCAGAGATACTGGATGGACGCGACGTTTTGGGAGTAGCTCAAACGGGTACCGGAAAAACAGCCGCATACCTGCTGCCTATTCTTTCTATGTTGGATGACGGTGGCTATCCCGAGGATGCCATCAACTGCATTGTGATGTCACCCACCCGCGAACTGGCTCAGCAAATAGACCAGGCCATGGAGGGTTTTTCATACTATCTTGATAACGTTAGCAGCATCGCTGTTTATGGTGGCAACGATGGCTCACGTTTTGATCAGGAAATAAAGAGTCTGAGAGGAGGCGCACCTGTGGTTATTGCTACACCAGGGCGATTACTCAGCCACCTAAAGGTTGGTAATCTTGACCTTTCCCGCACCTCTTTTTTTGTACTCGACGAGGCTGACCGTATGCTCGACATGGGCTTTATGGATGACATTATCCAGATTAACAACCTTCTGCCGAAGACTTGCCAGAAGGTGATGTTCTCTGCCACCATGCCTGGCAAGATTCGCGAATTAGCCGTCTCTCTTCTCCACGACCCTGTAGAGGTAAAACTGAAGGTTAGCCGACCGGCAGAGAAGATACACCAAATGGCCTATGTCTGCTACGAGCCCCAGAAAGTAAGCATCGTAGAACATATTTTCAAGCAGGGAGACCTGAAACGTGTCATAATCTTCTGCGGCAAGAAAGATAAGGTGAAGGACATCAATCGCACCCTACAGAAGATGAAGATAAACTGTGCACCAATGCATAGCGACCTCACTCAGGCAGAACGTGATGATGTGATGTACCGTTTCAAGGCCGGACAGGTTGACGTCTTGGTAGCCACCGATATCGTAGCCCGAGGCATTGATATAGATGACATCAGAATGGTTAT